>NBJMC04203__coassemble_1149_pt1 | contig 11478 bp, 12 predicted proteins | sample NBJMC04203__metabat2_high_PE_019 | metagenome-assembled genome bin NBJMC04203 | reverse complement strand
GCCTGCAATAATCAACAGGATGGGGAAGAAAAAGTAGATGGCGGCCACCTTGATTCCCTCTTTTTTGATTTTGTACATCGAAACGAGTTGATAGATGCCGAGGAAAATAAGCAGCACCCCAAAGAGAATCATAAAGAGGCTGGACCACAGGTCAGGGCTGAGCAGAAGGAGGACTCCCCATATCACGGCAATGGGTGATGCAACGGGAAGGTATTTCCATCGGTCTGCCACTCCCTTGGTTCGAACCAAGAATGCTAAAAATTGAATTACACCAAGCAAGATAGAAACAATACCCACTATCCGTACTATGTAGGGGAGCAATTGAGCAGGGCGAACAATTAAAATAACACCAACAACAATTGCACTAATTCCCCACATCAGGGCGTTGTAGGATTTGAAGTGTTTTTCCATGAGCGGAGCGAGTTTTAAGGTAATACAACAATCACTGCCCAAAGATACAACAAAAAGTGCGCCACAGTATCCCGAGATACTGTGGCGCACACAAGATTTTCTCATCCTGCCGCTACACGTGCGGCAAACAATAGCCGTACTATGCTTTTCCGGCCCGTTTGCGGTCGGTTTCGCTCAGCAGAATCTTACGCATACGAATCGAGGTGGGCGTAATTTCCGCATACTCATCCTCCTGAATGTACTCCAGGGTCTCTTCGAGCGAGAAAATCACGGGAGGCGATACGGTCGATTTTTCGTCCGACCCCGATGCCCGCATATTGGTCAGTTTCTTCGACTTGCAGACGTTCACGCAGATATCCTCGGCCCGCGTGCTTTCGCCAATGACCTGTCCGGCATAGACCTCGTCACCGGGCGAGATAAAGAAACGTCCGCGGTCCTGCAGTTTGCTGATGGCATAGGCAAAGGCCGTTCCGCTTTCGGCAGCAATCAGCGACCCGTTCGAACGCCCCTCGATTTCACCGCGATAGGGTTCAAAGCCTTTGAAACGGTGTGCTACGACCGCTTCCCCGGCCGTAGCGGTCAGCAGATTGCTCCGCAAACCGATAATCCCGCGTGCCGGAATGTCAAAGTCCAGGTGGGCACGGTCGCCACGGTGGTCAATGTGCAGCAGCACCCCTTTGCGCCGTGTCGCCATTTCAATCGCCTTGCCCGCCTTCTCTTCGGGCAGGTCTACCGTCAGGTGTTCAATCGGTTCGCAACGCTGACCGTTAATCACCTTGTCCACCACTTTGGGCTGCCCTACCTGCAATTCGTACCCTTCGCGGCGCATGGTCTCAATCAGCACGCTGATGTGCAGCACCCCGCGCCCGAAGACACGGAACGAGTCGGCCGTCGCCCCGGGCTTCACCTTCAGGGCGAGGTTCTTTTCCAACTCACGGTCCAGCCGCTCCTTAATATGGCGCGAAGTGACGTATTTCCCCTCTTTACCGAAGAAGGGCGAGTCGTTGATGGTAAAGAGCATACTCATGGTCGGCTCGTCGATGGCAATCGGCGTAAGTTGTTCGGGATTGTCGTAGTCGGCAATCGTGTCCCCGATTTCAAAGCCGTCAATCCCCACCACGGCACAAATATCCCCGCACTGCACCTCTTCGACCTTCTGCTTGCCGAGCCCTTCGAAGGTCATCAGTTCGCGGATTTTCGACTTTTCGACCGTACCGTCACGCTTCATGAGCGATACATTCTGCCCTGCTTTGAGCGTACCGCGGCTCAGACGTCCCACGGCAATACGCCCGACGTAAGGAGAGTATTCCAGCGAGGTCACCAGCAACTGGGGCGTTCCCTCCACTACCTTGGCCGTGGGAATCTCCTCCACGATGCAGTCCAGCAGCGGAATAATGTCGTTTGTCGGGGTCTTCCAGTCGGTGGACATCCACCCGTTCTTGGCACTCCCGTAGATGGTTTTGAAGTCGAGCTGCTCCTCGGTGGCATCGAGGCTGAACATCAGGTCGAAGACCTGTTCATTGACCTCTTCGGGACGGCAGTTCTGCTTATCCACCTTGTTAATCACCACAATGGGTTTCAGCCCCATTTGCAGTGCCTTTTGGAGCACGAAACGGGTCTGCGGCATGGTTCCTTCGAACGCATCCACCAGCAGCAGCACCCCGTCCGCCATATTCAGCACCCGTTCCACCTCACCGCCAAAGTCGGCGTGACCCGGCGTGTCGATGATGTTGATTTTATAGTCCTTATAGTGAACCGAAACGTTTTTGGCAAGAATCGTAATCCCGCGTTCACGCTCCAGGTCGTTGTTATCCAAAATCAGGGTTTCGGACTTCTCCTGGTCGCGCACCAGTTTCGCCTGAAGAATCATTTTGTCTACCAGGGTCGTTTTCCCGTGGTCTACGTGCGCAATAATTGCAATGTTCTTAATTTTCTGCATCTTATATCCTGTCTTAGCGCTTATTCCAACGGCTTTGGGGCCGTTCCGCGCGCCACAAAAGTAGATTTTTTAGCCCAGATTATCAACTCTGTTGCCTCGACTGAGCAACCTGGATAAAAATTTTTACTTTAGAATTTTTATAATCTAAAAAACTCTATTATCTTTGTATCGAAAAAGAACCACAACCGATGTATAAAACGAGCGAAGAGATACGTACACTACTGAACGAACGAGGCGTAAAGGTCACCCCCCAACGCATGGCCGTATATGCTGCCCTGCAGACGCTGGGACACGCCAGCGCCGAACAGATTACCAAAGCGGTGCACGACACCTTTCCCACCGTGACGGTAGGCACCATATACAATGTACTGGAATGTTTCTCCTCGCACGGGATTATCTCCCGTCTCAATACAAGCGACAACAAGATGTACTTTGACATCAATGTCCACGACCATCACCACCTGTTGTGTGAAGATACGGGTGAGATTCGCGACTTTGGCGACCAAGAGTTGAGCGACCTGGTACGGGCCTACTATGCCACGCACAAGAAGCCGATGGGAGAGAACTTCGAAGTCAAGGACATTCGCATCCAAATTATTGGAAATTACACGAACAAAATTCAATAACCACTTAACATTACAACCCAATGAAAAGCGTTAAAGGAACCAAAACCGAACAGAACCTGCTGAAATCATTTGCCGGCGAGTCGCAGGCACGCAGCCGCTACACGTTTTTTGCGAGTGTAGCGAAAAAGGAAGGCTTTGAACAGATTGCAGGCGTGTTCATGGAGACTGCCGAACAGGAAAAAGAGCATGCCAAACGTTTCTTCAAATTCTTGGAAGGCGGCATGGTAGAGATTACGGCATCGTATCCGGCCGGAGTTATCGGCACCACCGAGCAGAACCTCGAAGCGGCTGCTGCCGGCGAAAACGAAGAGTGGGTAGAGCTCTATCCCGAATTTGCCGATGTGGCTGATGCAGAAGGTTTCCCGGCGATTGCCAAGGTATTCCGCGAAATTGCCAAAGTTGAAGCCGAACACGAAAAACGCTACCGCACCCTGCTGGCTCGCGTAAAAGAGGGCGGCGTCTTCAAACGTGACGAAGAAATCGTATGGCAATGCCGCAACTGTGGTTACGTACACACCGGCAAGGAAGCTCCTCAGGCCTGCCCGGCATGTGCTCATCCGCAAGCCTACTTCGAACCCATGAAGACCAACTACTAATCCACTGATTATCAATCTGGTTAACAAGTACTGTACCCCGTCCGTGCGGGGTACAGTACTTCGTCGTTTCAAGAGCAAACAAACACCACAACAACAAACAAACTACACAAACACAAAACATTATGAAACTCGTACCCAAAATTCTTATCGGGGTCGGCGCCGTGGTAGTCATCGGAGGCATTGCCTACCATCTCTCGAACAGCGCCCCCTCGACAGACCTGACCCGCGACCAGCAGGCGTTGGCCATCTTCGAAGACGGGCAGTGTCTGATGTGCCACAGCGAAAATCCCGACATGCCTTTTTACGCATCGTTTCCTGTGGCCAAAGGCCTGATTCAGGAGGATATTGCCATCGGGTACAAGCACACCGACCTGACCGGTTTGTATGATGCCCTCAAAAACGGCAAACCGGTCGATGAGGTCACTCTGGCCAAAGTAGAACGCGTCGTAGAAAAGGGGACGATGCCGATGGCCCGTTTTTCAATGATGCACTGGGGTTCGGCCATCACCGCCAAAAAGGCTCGGATGCTGAAAGCCTGGATTGCCGAACACCGTGCGGCCAATTATGCGGCTGCCAATGTGCATGCGGCATTTGCCTTCGAGCCGGTGCAACCGATTATGGATTCGCTGCCCGTCAATCCGGCCAAGGTAGCGCTGGGGAAAAAGCTCTACCACGACACGCGTTTTTCGGCTGACAACAGCATTTCGTGTGCCTCATGCCATGAATTGAGCACCGGTGGTGTGGATAACAAGCAGTATTCGGATGGTGTAGGCGGACAGAAAGGGGGCGTCAATGCTCCGACCGTTTACAATGCGGCTCTGAACTTCGTACAGTTCTGGGACGGCCGTGCCGGTACGCTGGCTGAACAGGCCGGTGGCCCGCCTATGAACCCGGTCGAAATGGCCTGCACCTCGTGGGACGAAATTATCGTGAAACTGAAAGAGGACAAGGAGCTGACGGCAGAGTTTCTGGCCGTGTATCCCGACGGATATTCGGGCGACAACCTGACGGATGCCATTGCCGAGTTTGAAAAAACGCTGCTGACTCCCAATTCGCGTTTCGACCGCTATCTGAAAGGCGATTCGACCGCCATGACCCCGACCGAAATCGAGGGCTACACGCTCTTCAAGGCCAACGATTGCGCTACGTGCCACGTAGGGGCTAACCTGGGCGGTCAATCGTATGAGTTGATGGGGCTCAAGGCCGATTACTTTGCTGACCGCGGGCTGGAACTGACCGTGGAAGACAACGGCCGCTACAAAGAGACACAACTCGAACGCGACCGTCACCGCTTCAAAACGCCGGGACTGCGCAACGTGGCGCTGACGGCACCCTATCTGCACGACGGTACGGCTAAGACATTGGAAGAGGCTGTGGATGCCATGGCCGTTTATCAGGTAGGAGCGCCGCTTTCGACGGCTGACCGCGATAAGATTGTGGCTTTCCTGAAGACCCTGACGGGTGAGTATCAGGGGCAGCCGCTGGATGCGATGAAAAAGATATAGCACTCCACGCACATACGAATGTGTACACTATCCCGACCGAACATCCCCGTTCGGTCGGGATTTTTTGTACCCTGCTATCCGCGTTCCGGGCAGCATCCCGAAAATCCGCACAAAATTTGCGACCTTTGTCGATAAACGCAGCAAAAGACCATGAACGAAATAAGACGAGTAGCCCTGATAGGCGTCGGAGCGGTCGGCACGGTGCTGGCCGTTCGGTTGCAGGCGTGTTTGGGCAAGGGTTTCAGCCTAATTGCCGACCCGAAGCGGCAAGAGCGATTGTGTCGTGACGGGATTCTGTTTAACGGCGTTCGTTACGACTTCCCCTTTGCCGAGGAGGGGACGGCGCAGGAGTTGATTTTGATTGCGACCAAAGCGACTGCTCTCCCCGAGGTGATGGAACGCATAGCCCCCTATATTGGAGAGAGTACACTGATACTGTCGCTGCTGAACGGCATCGACAGCGAAGAGCGGCTTGCATCACGTTTCGGTGCCGAGCATCTGTTGTACTCCTACTTTCTGGGGCATCCGAGCATGCGCGACGGGAACCGCGTCGCGCATGACGGCACCTACCGCATCTACTTTGGCGAAGCGGAGAATCGGGCGGTGTCGGAGCGCGTCGAACGCGTCCGACACCTCTTTGACCGCGCCCGTATCCCTTACGAGATACCGCAGGATATGCGTGCCGCCCTGTGGCAGAAATTCATCATCAACATCGGCTGCAACCAAACCACTGCCCTGCTCCGCCGTCCGTACGGCCATCTGCAAGAAAATGCCGAAGCGCTGCGGTTGGCCCGTCTGATGATGGACGAAGCGGCCGAAGTGGCACGGCGCATCGGCCTCTCCAACCCGCAGGAGATGGTCGAAGAGGCGGTGCGCGTCATCCGCTCGATGAATCCCGAGGGAAAAAGTTCGATGCAACAGGATGTTGAGGCAGGACGAGAAACCGAAATCGAGATTTTTGCCGGTACGCTCTGTCGGCTGGCCGATTCCATGGGGTATGACGTGCCGTGGAATCGTGCTGCGTACCAGATAATATCGGCTTTGTAAGGAGAGTGGGCTGAAATGTACGCGCCTTTTTGCCTATCTTTGACCAAACGCTAACCCACAACACTTTTGTATGGAACTTATCCGCATTCAAAACCCTTCACACCCCTGGTTTCACGAAACGTGGCAGATTTACGAAGCCAGTTTCCCGCTGGCCGAGAGGCGTCCTCTTGCTGAACATATCCGCGCACTGGAGAACGAGACGTTCCACTACAACCTGTTGGCTGAAAACGGCGAGTTGATTGGTTTGCTGTCATGGTGGGACTGGACGGCCGCCGACGGTACGCCCTATCGTTTCGGAGAGCATTTTGCCGTGGTTCCTACACTGCGCGGTGGAGGGTACGGTTCGCAGGCGCTGGAGTTCCTCAAAGGAGACGAGAGCCACATCGTGTTGCTCGAAATAGACCCTCCGACGGACGACATTTCGCGCCGCCGCGAACAGTTCTACCAACGCAATGGATTGGTCACCAATCCGTCGTATGACCACGTCCACCCCTCGTTCCGTCCGACCACCGCGCCGCATCGGCTTCTGATTATGAGCTACCCGCGACCACTCACCCCGGATGAGTTCCACACCTTCCAACGTTTCAACAACGAGGTGGTGCTGAGCTATACGGAACGTTAAACCTCCTCCCCCAATCACATGGCTACTGCACAAAAAAACCACCTCGAACTCACTCGCGGTGAGTTCGAGGTGATGCAACATCTCTGGCGGCTGGGCCACGCCTTTTTGGGCGAGGTGGTCGAGTCGTTCGGGCAGCCCCGACCCGCCTACACCACTATCTCGACCGTTATCCGCACGCTGGAGGCCAAAGGGTTTGTGCGCCATCGCCGTTATGGCAACAGCCACCGCTACACCCCCACCCTCAGTCGCAAGGAGTATGCCGAGCAGCAGGTCCTGCGGCTGCTGGAGCAGTTCTTCCACGGTTCAACAGGCGAGCTGGTGCGTTTCATGGCCTCGGAGGGGGTATTGAGTGAAGAGCAGCGCGCCGCCCTGCTGGAGGCGGCGCGCGAGCTCATTGAGGCGAAATAGTCCACCCGCCGCACATCACTCCCCTCTCTGTCGGCGATAGCACGTCTCGACCTCGTCCCACGAGATGCCCAGCGTCTGCATGGCCGTAAAAAGCTCGGGCAGGGCGGTTTCGAAGAAGGCTGCCCGTTTCAGTGCGGTTACCTGCTGTTTCGCCCCCGCCGAGACGAAGTAGCCCACGCCCCGCGTATTGGCAATCACCTCCGACATCTGGAGCCGTTCGTAGGCACGCATCACGGTATTGGGATTGACCTGCAGTTGGGTTGCCAGATCCCGCACCGAAGGGATACGCTCCTCTTCGGCCCACTGGCCGGCGGCAATCCGTTCACACACGTAATCGACAATCTGCTGATAAATCGGTTTTTCGTTTTTGAAATCCATAAGCGCACACTATTGAACAACCGACAATTTTCGGAAATGCCGCCAGGCCAGGTAGACCCACAGACAAGAGGATACAACAGAGAGCGAAATATTTATCCAGAATCCTGTCGTATTGGTCATGCCCAGCATCACGTTCTCCATCCAGAGCGTACCGACAAGCCAGCCTATCTGTAGGATAGCAACCCCGACCACGTACGCCCCATAACTAATCAGCAGCGTGAGCAGAAAGGGATGACGCCGAAACAGAACCGCACCCAACAGGAAGAAGGTCATGCTGGATAACGAGCCGCTCACAAACATGATACCCGTCCGCACCGCCATCTGTTTATCTTCCGGTATGATGGATGCCCACTCGTCCCATAGTTTTGCAGCCAGCGTAAAAACATTGTCAAACCCAAGGATGGCCGCCCATATCACATCCAGCAGAGAGAGCACCACCACTATGGCCACAGGCACCACCACAATGCCCATAAGGGTTGCATAGAGAAATTTTTCGCTTTTCGAGGCCGGCAGCATGGTTTGCATCACAGCACTCCCTCGAGCACGATAGCTTTTGAAGCTCCAGGAGATGTTCAGAAAGACGACAACCCCCACGGCACAAAGAATCAGGAAGCGGGCAATATAGGGTTCCGATGAATAGGTCTCCAATGGGTTTCCCAAGAGCACCCGCATGTTCAGCAACAGATAGACCAGACTGCTAAAGAGCGCCAGTCCGCCGAATTTCAACAACCAGGCCCGCCGCTGGCCCGTCCACTCGGCACGGGCAAAGAGGCCGAAACGTTTCCAAGAGAATTTATCTTCCATGGCGTGTACTATCGATTAAAAAGGTTTTTGAAGGTCTGCCGATTGGCCAGTGCCGCATTGAAGAGCAGCTCCATGTCGATGGGCGACTCTTCGGCCGTCGGGTTGAGGCGCACACCCCACCGTCCGTGAATGGTCTGTTCGGCATAGAGGGCTTCGTCTGTCTCGTTGAGGTGAGTGAATTGGAGGCGTTGTGCCACTTCACGGGTCGTGGCATTCAGCAGGATTTCGCTGGAGTCGAGCACCACCACCGCATCGATAAGTTGGTCAAGGTCACGTACCTGGTGAGTCGAAATCACAATCGTCCGACCGCTGTCGGCCGCAGCCGCAATAATGCGTCGGAAAGCCCCTTTCGAGGGGATATCCAGTCCGTTGGTGGGTTCGTCCATCAGCAGGAGCGGAGTGTTGCAGGCGATGGCAAAGGCGATGGCGGCCTTTTTCTTCTGCCCGAACGACATCTGGTGAAGATTTTGGGCTACGGGCACCTCAAATTCGGCAAGCAGCGCAGTGAGTTGCTCTTGCGAAAAGTTTGGATAGAAACAGCCGTAGACGCGGGCATACTGGGCCATGGTCATGCGCGGGAGGTCGAACTCCTCGGGCAAGAAAAACACCTGACTGAGGAATCCCGGTTCGCGTCGCTGCGGCACACGCCCCAGCACCGTTATCTCCCCCGACCGCGGGAACAACAACCCCGTCATAAGCTTCAACAGCGTACTCTTCCCGGCACCGTTCTTTCCCAACAACCCGTAAATGGCACCCTGCCGCAGATCCAGGTCCAAGCCATCAAAGAGCCGCCCCGACCGATAGCCAAAGGCCACCTGTTCAAATTTTATCATAATTCACGTTTTTGTGGTTTACATAGCGTTTTCCAATCAGCCCGGCACGCCACTGCAACCAGCGCCCCATCCCCCATCCGGCCAGACTCCATATCAGCAGTTGCAGCACAATATTTACGGCCGAAAGATTCAACGGTTCATCCCACAACAACCAGTTGGTAAACGGGAGAAACAGCATCACCAGATAGCCCCATCCCAAGCCCCACCACATCAGCCTCCGTTTTTGGCTGCGCTGCTCAGGTGTCAATTCTCGTTTTATTGTTTTGGTGTATTAATGAATTAGTACACTGCAAATGTATATATAAAATTTAATCCTCCAAACAAAACGGTGAGAAAACAGCGAAAAAAGTTTATCTTTGCTAAGTACAAGTGGCTTGTACAGCCACACTATACAACCCAAACCACTAACCCAAGACCGATGAAACGTATGAAAATGATTCTTGCGGCTGCCGCCCTGTTGCTGAGCGCAGGCACAGCCCTCGCACAAAACCACAAAACCGACATTCCGTACATCGAAATCAGCAGTTCGGCCGACACGCTGGTGGTGCCGAATAAATTCCGTATCGCCATTACCCTTTCCGAGGCCCCCAGCAAAGGAAAAACGACCCTGGCCGAGTTGGAAAAATCGCTGGCAACGGCCCTCACCGCCTCAGGTGTCGATATGCAAAGCCAGCTGGTCATCACAGGCCAGTCGAACGCTGACGGGAAACGCAAAGACATCTATCAGTACAAAAGTTATCTGCTGACGCTGCACGAAGCGGCACAGGTCGAGACCGTATTCGATGCCCTTCAGGCCAACGGAATTTCGAATGCCACACTGACCGAGAGCACCCGTAGCGACCTGCGTGAGCTGCAGGCACTGGTACGGGTCAAGGCGATGAAAAACGCCCTGCAAACCGCCGAAGAGCTGGCCGGAGCCGTGGGACAGCGTGTCGGGAAAGCCATTCTGATTCAGGCCTACTCGGCAGCACCTGAAACCCGTATGGGAGCCACGATGATGGCAGCCAAAACGGGCAATGCCCTGATGGAGGATGCCGTGGTAATGCCGAGCCTGAAATTCAACGATGTACGGGTCAGCCAAAACGTAACGGTGCGCTTTGCATTGGAATAATAGGACAGTGGGTCTCTTTTTTGTTAGAAATTCAACAAAACGGCGGGTAAATCCCGCCGTTTTTCGTATCTTGCAGGCTCGACTGAATTAATGAAAAAATTTCAAAACACAGACACACCTATGGTATTCGACATCGAGATGATACGGCAACGTTATGCCACGATGCCCGAGGCGGTAGCGGCCGTCCGACAGGCAACGGGGAGCGCGCTGACGCTGGCCGAAAAGATATTGCTGACCCACCTTTATGACCAGGACACTGCGCCACGCTTCCGCCGCGGCGAAGACTACGTCAATTTTGCACCCGACCGGGTGGCGATGCAGGATGCCACGGCTCAGATGGCGCTGCTTCAGTTTATGAATGCCGGTCGGCAGCGTGTGGCAGTGCCCTCGACCGTGCACTGCGACCACCTGATACAGGCCGACCGTGGTGCGGCCGAGGACCTTCCCGCAGCACGGGAAACCAACCGTGAGGTGTATGACTTTCTCTCGTCGGTGTCGAACAAATACGGTATCGGCTTTTGGAAACCCGGAGCCGGGATTATCCACCAGGTCGTACTGGAGAACTACGCCTTCCCCGGCGGGATGATGATTGGCACCGACTCCCATACCCCCAACGCCGGCGGGCTCGGGATGATTGCCGTCGGTGTGGGAGGTGCCGACGCAGCCGATGTCATGTCGGGCATGCCGTGGGAACTGAAGATGCCCCGCCTGATTGGTGTAAAACTCACCGGAAAACTCAGCGGCTGGGCCGCCCCGAAAGATGTCATTCTCAAGTTGGCCGGCATCCTGACCGTTAAGGGGGGAACGAATGCCATTATCGAATATTTCGGGCCGGGGACGGCCACCCTCTCGGCAACGGGGAAAGCCACCATCTGCAACATGGGAGCTGAAGTGGGAGCCACGACCTCGCTTTTCCCGTACGATGCGAAGATTGCCGCCTACCTGCGTGCCACGGGACGCAGCGAAGTGGCTGACCTGGCGGACGGCATAGCTGCAGAATGCCTCACGGCTGACGCTGCGGTGTTGGAACATCCCGAACGCTACTATGACCGCGTTATCGAAATCGACCTTTCGACCCTCGAACCCTATATCAACGGTCCTTTTACGCCGGATGCGGCGGCCCCCATTTCGGAATTTGTCCGCACGGCACGCGAGAAGGGCTACCCCGAACGGATGGAAGTGGGTCTTATCGGGTCAT
>NBJMC04203__coassemble_1147_pt1 | contig 11502 bp, 11 predicted proteins | sample NBJMC04203__metabat2_high_PE_019 | metagenome-assembled genome bin NBJMC04203 | reverse complement strand
CACATGCCATTGGGACATCCCAAGGGATTGGTGCTTCTTTGCCTCCGAACACCTGCTGCCCCCATAACCTGCGGCCTCTAACCCTCCAAAATAAAGTCCCATGAAACAACCCTGGCTCTGGGTAGCCCTGATACTTCTGGCTACCCTCGGAAGCAAACAATGCACCCCTTCGGCACCCGTCACCCTCATCGAAAAACAGACCTCCGACACCGTTACCCTCACCCGCATCGACACGGTGGTCGTCGAACGCCCCGTGCCGGTGCGGGTCGTCGAAACCCGCACCGACACCCTCCTGCTCTACCGCCCGCAGGACACCATCCGTGTCCCCGTCCCCATCCGTCAGTACAGTTTCCGAGACAGCCTCTACGCCCTTGACGTGAGCGGCTATCACGTCACCCTCGACCGACTGGAGGTCTACCCGCAAACCGTCTACAAAACCATCACCCACACCACCGAACGCACCCTCACCAACCGCAAACGTTGGGGCATTGGCCTGCAAGCCGGATACGGCTACCATTTCAACACAGGACGCCTATCCCCCTACGTGGGGATAGGCGTCCAATACCACCTCTGGCAATTCTAACTCTCCGCCTCGGCTACTGCGGCTGTCGGCCGTGCGCCACGGCCACAGCCGCCGCAAAATCAGTGTCATACTCGGCGTGAATCACCCGATAGTAAGCCGTCGTGTCCCACAACCGCTGAGCCAGGTAGGCCTTGACCTGCGCCGCTATCAACCGCCGCGAGGTCTCCATCCCCTTCTCGTCGAACGGCACCCCGCGCGCCTCGCCAAGCGCCACCAACGCCTGCTCCAATTCGGGAGTCAGCGTAAAACCGCTCAGAAAACTCTCCAGGTCGGGATACTGTGCCCGATACTCCGCCCGATGACGGTCGAGCTCCGTCACGGCAAACTCCAGCAAAACACCCTTCCGCACCAGGCCGCTCCAATAGTCGGAATAACCCGTCGTATCGAGCGGCACGAAGACATCGGGCGTTATTCCCCCGCCCCCGTATACCTCGCGGCCACGCACCAACGTCCGGTACACATGCGACGAATCGACCTCGGCCGCCTTGCCTTCGGTCAGTTCTCCCGAGGTATAGCGTTTGGCAAAATCGTTGTAATAACCCTGCAAATCCCCCTTGGTATAGGGTCGCTGGATGGAGCGGCCCGAGGGGGTATAGTAATGCGCCACGGTCAGCCGCACCGCCGAACCGTCGTTGAGCGGTATCTGCTGCTGCACCAGCCCCTTGCCGAAGGTGCGCCGCCCGACGATAATCCCGCGGTCCCAGTCCTGCACGGCCCCTGCCACAATCTCCGAGGCCGAAGCCGAATTCTCATCCACCAGCACCACCAACCGATTTTTGCCATACGTGGGCAGCATCGTCTCGGTATGAGCCTCCTGACGCGGCATGTTCGTCCCCTCGGTGTAAACCACCAGACTGTTCGGCTGCAGGAAATTCCCGGCAACCCGTATCGCCTGGTCGAGCAGTCCTCCGCCATTGCCCCGCAAATCGAGTATCAGCGACGAAATACCCGGCATCCGTCCCAAGGCGGCCTGCAATTCATCGTTCGTGGTAGCCATAAAACGGTTCAACTTCACATAGCCCGTCGTGTCATCCACCAGATAGGCCGCATCGAGGCTGTACATCGGTATCTTGTCCCGCACGATGCTGAACTCCAACGTATCGGCCACCCCGGGCCGCACCACGCGCAACGCCACCCGTGTTCCTTTCGGCCCCCGCAGGAAACGGGGCACGTCGTTCAGCTTCACAGGGGTCTTCAACGCCCCGTCCACATAGACAATCCGGTCACCCGACAGCAGCCCCACCCGTTCCGACGGCCCGCCGGCTATCGTATTGACCACCACTATCGTATCGCGCAACACGTTGAACTCAATCCCAATTCCCTCGAAATTGCCCGAAATCTCCTGCTCCTCGGTCTTCATCTCCTCGGCGCCGATATAGACCGAGTGGGGGTCGAGGCTCCCCAGCATCTCGGTAATGGCCCCCTCGACCAGCGAGGGCATATCGACCGTATCGACATAGGCATTCGATATCAGATAGAGCACCTGATTGATTTTCTGGAACTGCCGAGCCTCTTCGCCCGTAATCTGCTGCGCGCAGAGACTGCCCATACTCAGCGCCAACGCCGCCACGGCTGCCGTCAGCCATCGGCCATATTTTCTGTTTCTCATAAATCTCGTGATTTTGTTCAAAGATACGATTTTTCGGATGCCGCCCAAGTTTTCGGCCTGCCATAGGCGCATGACAGGGTGTGAAAACAGTGTCGCCGGGCTGTGGTTCCAGCCCGGCGACACCCTAAGTCATACGCAGACTCAACGTCCTACTCGGCGGTCTTCGGCACAGCCGTCAGCAACGCCACCAGATTCCCCTCTGCGTCGAGCATCAACAGACGGTCGCTGTCTATTTTCAGACGTTTGACATTGCTCATCTCGCGCGTAAAGCCATCTTCAATCTCCGTATCGGGGCAGAACTTACGCGTTGCGCCTGCATTCGAGATGTCGATATTGTGGTCGGCATCTTCAAAAAGACTGTAGCTCGCAAAGAAATTATTACACGGAGCCTGACCGTAAATCATCTTCTTCTCGGGGTCGAAGGTCAGCGTCACCGCCTTGTCGGTCGGCACGGCCTCGCCCTGGAACTCAATCAGCCGCCAGTTATCGGCTTCGAGGTTGGCAATTTTCGGGCTGCCCTTGCGGCACGAACAGCAGGCCGTAAACAACACCGCTGCAGCTGCTACGGCTGCCATGGTGATACTCTTTTTCATCATTTTCTCTCTGTTTGGTTGGTACTGTGCTTAAATAATAGACGGACGAAGATACACAATTATTGTTTACGGTCCTTTTGTGTGAGACTGGCCGGGATAAACGTCAGGATAGTATTTCCCACACTATCCCTGAGCATCAGGCGGTTGTCTTGTATCACATAGCTGCGCACCCGGCTGAGCCGTTCGATATACATTCCCTCGAACGGAGCATTCGGACAGGGATTGAGGGTCATCCCATCGAGTTCTATCCGCAACCGGGCCACCGAATCTTTTTCGCGCGTGGTATAGGTTCCGGAAAAGGTATTGCACGAGGCATACCCCGCCACCTGGCCGTCCCGCTGGAACTCCAGCGAGGGCATGACATCCCGCGGGAAATAGCGTTGCAGAGAGGGATTACAGCTATCCTCAGCAGTACAAAGCACCCATATGTCGGTGTCCAGAACCAGCGACGGTTCTGCGACACGTTTACAGGCCGACAGGAAAACGGTCGCCAAAATTGCTGTTGCGATTCTGAACATATTTCCGTTATTTTGTGGACATAGGTGGAGTTCGCTTAGTCATTAACCAAATTTTATACCAAACATACCATCCAAATGAAAAAAATCATCGCCACCCCCGAGGCCCCTGCTGCCGTGGGTCCGTACAGCCAGGCTGTCGAAGCCAATGGGACACTCTATATCTCCGGCCAACTGCCCATCGACCCGGCCACCAAGAGCATGCCCGAAGGGATACAGGCTCAGACGCTGCAGAGCCTGAAAAACATCGAAGCCATCCTCAAGGCAGCGGGATACACCAAAGCCGACGTGGTGAAATCGACCGTTCTGTTGCAGGACATTGCCGATTTCGGGGCGATGAACGAGGTGTACGCATCGTTCTATACGGAGAACCCGCCGGCACGCGTGGCTTATCAGGTGGCGGCGCTGCCGATGGGGGCCATGGTGGAGATTGAGACCATTGCCGTGAAGTAGCCACACAGAGAGGGGGCGGGAATACCTTTTGGCGTGCGGGTGTTGGCCTGAGAAGGCCAGACACCCGCATTCTGTTTTCACCTCCTATCTACCCATGGTAAAAACGGTCCCGTTTTTGCTGGGATATGGGTAATCTATTATCATCCAACACATCCAACCTCATGGCACTTCCCGAACTGACCGAAGCCACGCTGCCCCAACTGCTCACCGAAAGCCCTGCCACCCCTTCGGGATGGATACCCACGGCAGGACGCCCCGCAGTTATCAAATTTTACGTCCCGTGGTGCCAACCCTGCAAGGCCCTCGACCCAGTATTTGCCGAAGCGGCCACGACCTGGGGCGACCGCATCGATTTTCGGGCGGTGGACATCGACCGCGAACGACGACTGGCCGTGCGGTTTCGGGTGCGTAACGTGCCGGCCGTGGCTCTGATAACGGCCGACGGAGCGGTCAGCATGCTCTACCCGCCCATCGACCCGCTGCGGCTGCGCACAGCCCTGGAGGAATTTGCAAGCGACAAGTAAATCATCATCCCCCCAAAAAACAGCGGGTCGGGTTCGTGGTGTCACGAACCCGACCCGCACTACATTAAACAGGCAGCTGACCTATTTCAAGTGGGGATTCAGCGTCTTCCACTCCGAAACAGCCGGGAGAATACCCATGGCAATCACCTCGTCACGCAATTTGCAGAGGTGGCCGTAGCTCTGTTTCAGCGATTCGGTCTCTTCGGCCGTTCCGTGCGGTACCTTGTAGTGTACCCCGTCGCGGTCAATGGTGGTCTCCATGGCCATCAGGATATGGTCATAGCCCCCTTCCGAGACATAGACCCCTGCCGGCCAGTGGAACGGAGCACCGCCCATGGCAGCCCGAATCATTTCAACCGAAACATAGGCCGGACTCTGGAACGACGAACGCCCGCGCAGGTCGATGATGCGTTTGCCGCCCTGAATCACGTGCTGACGGATGGCAGCCCACTGCTCTTCGCTCAGGGCCAACGTACCAATCAGGTCGGTCAGCGGTTTGCCATCCACCTTGGTCGTCGAGGCAAACACCGCCATCTGCTCGCCGTGTCCGCCGTAGGTGCGGGCATCGGTCACACGGTCATGCGCAATGCCGAAGTGCTGCGCCAGCGCCGTCCGCAGACGGGTGCTGTCCAGCGCGGCCAGGGTGCTCACCTGCGAGGGTTTCAGACCCGAATAGAGCAGCGTAATAAGGCCCGTAATATCGGCCGGGTTGAAAATTACCACCACATGTTTCACATCGGGGCAGTAGGTCCGGATATCTTTCCCGAACTGAGCCGCAATCTCGGCATTGCCCTTCAGGAGGTCTTCGCGGGTCATGCCGGCCTTACGCGCCGCACCGCCCGACGAGATAATGTATTTGGCTCCTTTGAGGGCCTCTTCGATGTTGTTGGTCCAGGTGAGGTTGATGCCGTCGAAACCGCAGTGGTACATCTCTTCGGCCATCCCTTCGAGGGCCGGAGCAAACGGGTCGTAGGCGCAAATGTTGGGCGTGAGACCCATCATAATGGCCGTTTGTACCATGTTCGAGCCAATCATGCCGGCTGCACCCACGATGGTGAGTTTTTCGTCTGTGAGGAAGTTCATTGTATTGGGAATTAAGGTTTTTTACAGTTTTGAGAGGTTAGCATTACAGGAGCCAGGGTGCTACGTATTTGGCCAGCAGCCATCCGCCGCCCATCAGCCATACGAAGAGGATGGTGGCCAGCAGGAAAGGTTTGAAGCCCGCCTTTTTGAACTTTTCGATGCTGGTTTCCGCGCCGAGAGCCGTCATGGCCATCGTCAGCAGGAAGACATCGAGCTGTTTGATAAAGGCAATCACCGCCTCGGGCAGCAGCCCCAGCGAGTTGAAGGCAATCACCCCGAGAAATCCGATGGCGAACCACGGAATGGAGATTTTACCACCCTCCTCGTCCGAGGTTTGCGCCTGCCCCGTCACGCCAGCTCCCTGAGCAGCCTGTTTCAAGGCTCTTTTCTGCAATTTTCGTGCCCGAATGCGCGAGATGGTGAAACTCATGATAAGCAGCACGGGAACCAACATGATTACCCGAATCATCTTGACAATGATTGCGGCTCCGGCCACTTCGGGTCCCATGGCATTTCCGGCTCCGACCACGTGAGCCACTTCGTGGAGCGTCGAGCCCGTGTAGATAGCCATCTGTTCGGGGGTCAGCCCCAGGCTTCCGCTGCGATAGAGTGCCGGGTAGACGAACATGGCAATCGTACCGAAGATAACGACCGTCGAGACGGCGACAGCCGTTTTATAGGGTTTGGTCCGCACCGTGGCTTCGGCACCGAGGACGGCAGCCGCGCCACAGATGCCGCTGCCGACCGAGGTGAGCAGGGCCACGCCGCGGTCCATGCGGAGCAGTCGTCCGAGCAGCACCCCGCCGTAGATGGTTACCGCCACGATAATCGCGTCGATAACAATAGCAGGCAGTCCCACTTGGACAATATCCTGAAAGGTGAGGTTAAAGCCGTAGAGAATAATGCCGACCCTCAGCAGCCGTTTGGAGCAGAAGAGAATCCCGGGGACCCATGTCGCGGGGAGTCTGTTTCGGAGGCTGTTGGCATAGAGCATCCCGAGGACAATCCCGACAATCAGGGGGCTGAGCGAGAGGCTTCGGACGAGGGAGGTTTCGGCAATCCAGAAGGCGGCACACGAGAAGAGGGCGATAAGCAGCACGCCGTGGAGCATATTGCCTCTGTGTTCACTGAGTTTCATGCGTTGCGATGAGGTTGGAGTGAAGTAATCGGTTAGGGGGAGTGTTTGTCGGATGCTCCCCGCAGGAGGTTTTGTCTGAAAACCACACAAAAGAACGAAATTCTGTTGGAATCGCCGCGGTTGAAAAAATTATGCGTTATAACAAAAAGTTATAACGCATACGCTTTTAGCCACCGACTCTACTTCCGTGCCTTCAGGTCAGCAGACCCCCTCGAGCAACGCATCCAACTCGGCGAGCGTCATCCGCTGCCGCCGCGCCGCACCGAATCCCTCCATCACCACGAAGTCAATCGCATCGGCTTCACGCTTTTTATCTGCACCCACAGCATCAATCAGTTGCCGCCTTGTCACTCCCGTTTCGGGGTCCACAGCCGTCGGAAACCCCATGGCCCCCACCACCGAAATCACCCGCCGGCAATCCCCCTCGGACAATAACCCCAATTTATGGGAAACGTTCGCCGCCACACACAACCCGATGCCTACCGCCTCGCCGTGCAGGTACCGCCCCGTACACTTTTCGACGGCGTGCGCCAACGTATGCCCCAGGTTCAGGAGCTTGCGTTCGCCACGCTCGGTTTCGTCGGCCGCCACGACTGCCGCCTTCAACTCCACCGAAGCCACAATGGCCCGATGCAGCAGTGCGGGATTCGACACAAAGGTTTCGAACGTATGGTTTTCGAAGGCCTCGAACAGGGCGCGGTCACGAATCAGCCCGCACTTTATCACCTCGGCCAGCCCTGCGCGCAGCTCCCGCTCGGGAAGCGTCGAGAGCATCCCCTGGTCGCACAACACAAAGTCCGGCTGGTGGAAAACCCCGACTATGTTTTTATACCCGTCCAGATTGACCCCGTTCTTTCCGCCCACGCTGGCATCGACCTGCGCCAACAGGGAAGTGGCCACAAAGCCGAATCCGCTCACCCCCCGCATATAGGTCGAAGCCACAAAGCCCGTCACGTCGGTCACAATGCCGCCGCCAATCCCTACCAGATAGGAGCCGCGGTCAGCCCCCAATCGCAACAGTTCACGGTAAATCCCGGCCACCGTGTCGAGGGTTTTGTGGGTCTCGCCAAGCCCCATCACCACATGGGGATAACGCCCCACCAGTTCGGGATAGGCCGCCTTCAAATGGGGGTCGGTAATCACAATGGGGCGCCGCCCCTCCAGCATAGCCTCCAGTCGGCCGAGGGCCTCGCCGATAACCACACGCGAGGGGGTCTGCCCCTCCCCGCCGCGCGGAACAAGTATCTCTTTCGTTTCCATACGTAAGAACAAAGTTACGTTTTTTCGTGACTTTGGCCACATGACCGCCTCAGAGGTGCGCCAAGTCGGGAAAAAACGTAACTTTGCAACGTATGACACGACACCTCCTGAGCATTCTCTCTGCTCTGCTGGCCACCCTGACCCTCGGCGCCTGCAGCGACGCAAACGACAAAAACCAACTGGCCGTCTATCTGTGCGACTCTCCGGCCGATTACAGCGCCGTATACTGCTACGTGGAGAACGTCGAACTGCGCGCAGCCGACACGGACAACTGGACCCCGATGCCTCTCACCGAGACCTACTTTCCGCTGATGGAGCTGGTCAATGGCAAGATGCGCGAGGCCGCCCGCAGCACCCTCTCCGAGGGGGCGTCGTACGATGCCGTTCGCATTACCTTTTCGCAGGAAAACGCCTCGGTGGCGGTCAGCGGCGAGCTCTATGAACTGGCCGTCGATGCGGCCGATGCCACCGTCACCATACCGATTCCGACCCTGACCATGACAGGTCCCAATACGCCGCTGCTGTTCGACATCGACATAGCCTCGTCCGTGGTCGAAGACCCGGCCACGACTTACGGTTACCGTTTTCGTCCCCATGTCACCTACATCGACACCCAAACGTTCGGTGTCGTGCAGGGGGGCATGCAGGTCGGCGATGAGGCTGTAAGCCAACGGATGTGGCTGCGGTTTACCAACAACACCAACGGGGAAACCGCCTCCACCTACTGTTCGCTCGACCCCGCCGGCGCATTTTTCATGCGCCTGGCACCCAGCGACTACACCCTGGAGGTTGTCCCCGCCGACGGGACGAACATCACGCCCTACTCCACTACCCTGACCGTCACGGCCCAACAGGTCACCGACCTGGGTACCATCCTGCTGGAATCCACCGCCACCTCACTCTGACCCCTCCATCCCCCATGCGGCGCTTCACGTTATACGGTCTCTTCTTTGCCCTGCTGGGAGTCCTCCTCACGGGAATGGTCTCCTGCAACACCATGCGTTACGTGCCGCAAGACCGTTATCTGCTGCATCGCAACGTGGTTGAAGTGGAAAACGAAACCGACCTCAAACGCCAAACCACCCGCCGCGAACGCATCTCGCCCGGCGACCTGATGCCGTACGTCCAGCAACGCCCCAACAACCGGCTCCTGGGCATGGGCATCTACCTGGGGATGTACAACCTGACCGACACCGCGAAACACAACGGATGGCAGCGGTTTTGGCGCGAAAAGGTGGGTGAGGCTCCGGTACTGTACGACCCTCAGTTGGCCGAACAGTCCAAAGAGATGATGAAGGTGTACCTGACCTCACGCGGCTACCTCGATGCCACGGTACGCGACACGGTGGAATACCACCGTCGCAAACGGAAAGTGACCGTCCGCTATCAGGCCAAGGTGGGGCGTCCCTTTATTGTCTCGGACATCCGCTACCGCATCGACGACCAGTTTCTGGCTCCGATTATTCTGGAGGACACAGCGGCGAGCCTCCTGCGCCGAGGCATGGTCTATGACCGCGAAGTATTCGATGCCGAACGGGAGCGCATCAGCAACCGACTTCAAAACATGGGTTTTTGGAGTTTCAACAAGGGTTATATTACCTATATGGTTGATACGGCAAACATGGACCACGCCATGCACCTGACGTTGCACGTGCGTCGGCGTGTTGCTTCGGTCACGGCCGACGGTACCCCCGTACTGGAGAACCACCCCATCTACCGCATCAGCCAAATTACGGCCAACACCGAGTACGACCCGACCCTCTCCCCCGAGACGCTGGAGCAAATGCCGTGGGATACCCTGACCTACAACGGTATCGACCTGCTCTACCTCGACAAACTGCGCATCAAGGAACACATCATGGTGGGAGCCCTGCGCCTCTCGCCCAACGAGCTGTATGACAAAAGCAGCGTCCAACGCACCTACAACAACATCCGCAACCTCCAATACAGCTCCAACATCCTCTTCAACGAACTGCCTTACGACACCCTGAACGCCATTGAGGTAACCCGTGCCTCGGCCCCGGGCAAAACGGTTTCAACCCGCGAACGCAACCTTTCGTGCCTGATTCAGTGCATCCCCAACGTCCGCCAAAACTTCAATGTCGATGCCGAAATCTCCACCACGGCCGATTACTACTCCATGGCTCTGACGCTGGGGTATCAAAATAAAAACCTTTTTCGCGGCGCCGAGAATTTCACGGTCAATTTCCGCGGGGCTTACGAACTGATGAAAAACCGCGGCAAACGCAACTCCTACGAGTTCGGGGTGACCGTAGGGCTGGATATCCCCCGTTTTCTGCTGCCGATACGGGCCGACAAACTGGCCAAATTCCCGCAACAGAAGACCAACATCTCCATCTCGTACGACATCCAGCGCCGCCCGGACTACAACCGCACCATTGCCGGAGGCACCTTTGGATACTCGTGGTCGCTGCGCAACGGAGCCCGTTTCCAAATCAATCCGGCCGACATCAATGTGGTGGATGTGCCGTGGATAAATCCCGACTTCAAAAACAGCATCGAAAACCCCTATCTGAAAAACAGCTATGAATCCCAGCTCATTGCCGGGATGTCAGCGGGATACTACTACCAAACCAACCCCAATCCGAAAGCCAACAACCTGTCGATACGTCTGACGGCCGACGCCAACGGCAACTTGCTGCGCGCGCTCACGAGCTGGCTGGGCAAACCCTCGACCATCGATGCCGGCGAAACCGACCAGGAGACCTACTACAAGGTTTTCGGCATCCGTTATGCCCAATATGCCCGCATGAGTCTGGACCTGAGCCAACGCATCAACCTGACCTCCACAACCCAGTTGGCCTGGCGATTTTTTATCGGAGGCGGCATTGCCTACGGCAACTCCAAAACCCTTCCTTTCGAACGTCTCTACTTTGCGGGCGGTTCAAACAGCATGCGCGGGTGGCAGGTTCGTACCCTGGGACCGGGTTCCACCCTCTACCAACGCGAGACCTACCCCAACCAGTTGGGTGACTTCCGCCTCGAAGCCAACCTGGAGTATCGTTTTGCGGTTGTCGGCGACTTCAGCATGGCCCTGTTTCTGGATGCAGGCAATATCTGGATGAACGCAAAAGGTGCTGCCGATGAAGCCCGCTTCAAATTCAACAGTTTCTACAAACAGATTGCTTTCAATACGGGTTTGGGATTCCGCTACGACTTTGGTTTTGTTCTGCTGCGGCTGGACTGGGGGCTCAAACTGCATGACCCGAACGTTCCTGCCGCCGAACGATGGACCCATGGGTTGAAATTCCGCGAAACGGCTCTCCATTTCGCTATCGGCCTGCCTTTCTAACATTCCTCCTGAGCCTCCCTCTCTCCTGCTCCCAATAGGCAGCACAAAACCTTATTCTTTCGTCTCGAATTTTATAGTATTTCCCTCGCCACGCTCCTAACCAACACACGGCTTCAGATTCTCTGGTGCCGCTCGGCACGCGAACCAACTCGTATCAGCCACAAAGGGTTCTCAGGTCGAAGCCGGCGGGGAATGCTCCCTAAGGAGCAGGCCTCCGCATGGGGCGGCTTCGGCCTGCACGACTGCTCTCGCAGTCGGCTTCGCTTGTGTGTTAAATAGGAATGGTCATGCTGTGGGGACCCCCATATCGTGTTCGGGCTTCCTCGCTTGGGGTTTATCTTCTCTTTGCGCTCTCTTTCCTCTGGAAGAGCCTGAACTGCTCCCTGCGCCTTCCCCCTCTTCCCCTATACGGATACCCCTGCGGATTACTC
>NBJMC04203__coassemble_1081_pt1 | contig 11974 bp, 10 predicted proteins | sample NBJMC04203__metabat2_high_PE_019 | metagenome-assembled genome bin NBJMC04203 | reverse complement strand
CCACACAAGAGCCAATACCCAGACCTACCAACCCAAACCAATAGTAGCCCAAAATAATAAACAACAAATTATAGAAATTGAAAAATACTTCCTGAATAAAATAGAGTTTTGTTTCCGCTTTAGCCAACAGCACAAACGCCATCGGCCAGGACGACGCCTTTAAGAGTACTCCCAATATCGCCCATTGAATCATTCCCGTTATCGGCACAAACTTGGACGAATACAATATCGTCAAAACAACAGGTGCAAACAGCATAAAAGCCACCAACATCGGAGACAATATCAAAACACCCACCTCCGCCTGATGATTAACCAGCTGGGAGACAGCCGCATTATCCCGATTCACCGCCGACAACCGAGGATAGAAATCCGTACCCATCGCCGTAAAAACCAAACCTATATAGGTATCAATCAGCGAAAACCCTGCCGTAAACAAACCCACATCATCCAAACCGCCCGTCCGGGAAATGAAGATGCGAATCAAATACCCTACACCGGTACCCAACGTCCCCGCCAGTGTCAGCATGATACCCAGTTTCATCATGTGGGTACCCGACCGAAGATTGGTACGCCAACTTTGGACCACACTGGCGATGCGAAGACGACGTACATAGTACCACGACAGCAACAGCGAAATCAACGATGCCACTATCAAATAAGGGACAATGCCACGAATCCCCCAGTAGTAATAAAACGGGATAAGAAACACAAGCCCGATAGCGCCACCGTACAGATTCGACAACGCCAGTCGCTTCAACTGCCGTAAACCCTGAAGAATAGCCAACTGACCCGCACTGATGGAGGTCAGCAGCGGTATGACCGACAGAAAAACAAACGACCACGTATAATCCCGATTTCCAAAGGTCCACTCGCTCAGGTACGGAGACAACACCAACACTACAAACATCCCCAAAAAACCCGTTATCCAGTACCAGAAACGAACCATCGTCACCGTCGAGCGCACATGACCTTCATCCTCACACCCTGCGGCCTCTGAAATATCACGCACCGCACTTTGGTTTATTCCCAGACTCGTGATATTGCGAACCATATCCAACGTGGAGTTGAACAGACCCACAATACCAAAACCCTCCGTCCCCAAGAACAAAGCAGCCACCTTCGACCGCACGATACTCACTAAAATATTGAATACCTGCACGCCGCCAAAGATACTGGTAGCCTTGAATATTTGCCGATAGGAAGACTGCTGTTCCGACATGCTTAGAATCGATTAAGGGCGTCAATCACCTGGTCTACCTCCGAGGCGCTCATCACCGGACTCATCGGAAGAGTCAGCACCTCACGATGAATTTGCTCCGTTATCGGATACGAACGCTCGTTCCAAGAGGCGTAACAACGCTGCTTATGAGGAGGTATCGGGTAGTGTATCAGCGTCTGAATACCCTGCTCCGTCAGATATGACTGCAACGCATCACGCTCGCCGCTACGCACCACATAGAGGTGATGCACATGCTCCAGCGGGTCCGACGGACTCGGAGGCAACACGATTTTCGGATTCTGTATCCGCGTCCGATAGGCCTCGGCAATCTCACGACGACGCGCATTCTCGGTCAGCACATGGTCAATCTTCACACTCAGGAAAGCCGCCTGAATCTCGTCCATGCGGGAGTTGTATCCGCAGTAGTCGAACACATACTTCTTGCTGGACCCGTAGTTGGCCAGCGCACGGATGGTCCGAGCCACCTCCGCGTCACGCGCCACCACTGCCCCACTGTCACCCAGCGCACCCAGGTTCTTGCCCGGGTAGAAACTGAAAGCCGCAGCATCGCCCAACACTCCCGTGCGACGACCCCCATACGATGCGCCGATAGCCTGCGCATTATCCTCAAAGACCTTCAGCCCGTACTGCTTGGCCAGAGCCTCCAGCTTCGGACTCCACACCACACGACCATACAGGTGAACTACCATAATGGCCCGCGTTTTCGGGGTGATAGCCGCCTCAATACGGTCAATATCGATGTTGTAAGTCTCCAGCGACGGTTCGACCAGCACCGGAGTCAGCCCATTGTCCGTAATCGCCAGAATGGTCGCAATGTAGGTATTGGCCGGGACAATCACCTCGTCCCCCGGCTTCATCATCCCCATTTCGATATGAGCACGCAGAATCAGGCGCAGCGCATCCAGTCCGTTCCCCACGGCAACCACCTGTTCCGGAGCCACGTCACTCCCCTCGAAAGCTGCCAGTTTCTGTTCGAAAGCGGCATTCTCACCGCCCTGAAGATACCATCCGCTGTCGATAACCCGGGCGGCAGCTGCCTTGAGTTCTTCGGCATATTGTGCATTAACCTTTTGCAGGTCCAAAAACTTGACCATAACTTATAAGATTGTTACGTTACGTGAAAGGGTTTTTATCAAATCATAGCCGTCCCACACCAGGTCGAAATCGGTCGTTTTGCCTATCGGCACCACACGGTCAATCCCCTGAGGACGTACCGTGCGGATAAAGGCTGCCAACTCCGAAGCATCAAAGCCGTAGTAGGCCAACGTCTGGTATTTCCGATTGACGATGTGGGCCACCTCATCCAGCGACGCGATGCGGTACTCCGTAAAGTAGCCCGCCTTGCAGCGATACCGGTCGATATTGTCCGGCAGGGTGTCGGTTTCCACGCGCCATATCAGGTTGTCGGGTGTGGGTTCGCGACGAATATCCATGCCGACAGCCTGGCTGTAAAAGGCCGTCAGTTTATCGACCGCCAGCACTTCGGCCAGTTGGTATTTTCGTTCGGTATAGTCGTGGAGGGCACTCCAGAAACGCTCCTTGGCCTGAAGTACCGTCTGTTCGTCGCCGCGCCACACCACCAGATGGGGAGCCGAACAGGCATTTTGGTCGAAAAGGTAAGTATCGTTATAAAACGCCTCGGCAACGGCCGCTGCATCGGCCTGAGCCAGGTATGCTGCAGCGTCAATGGCGCAGAACGAATAGCGGTCGGCAAAGGTCACATCGAAGGCCCGTGCCGGAATCGGATTCTGTCGGATGGTGGCAATGGTTTGGTCGCCGCCCCAGATGACCCGCACGTCACACAGGGCTGAGAGCCACTCCGTGGCGGTCGAGGTACGGTCGTAGCGCACCAGTACCATTCGGTTTCCGAACGTATCCGCATACTGCGGCTCAGCCATCACGTCGGTCAGAGCACGCACAATGGCATCGACCTGCGGAAAGGGTTTGCTGGGCACGCGCACCACATTGACATTACCGGCCAAAATCCCGGCCACCAGCGAGTAGGCAAAGTTCACCGGGACGTTCGACGGGGCCACGTGAAAGACCACGCCGCGCCCCAGACGCAATTCCGCCGGGGAGACAAAGCGTTGCCGGAGCCGTTCGAGACTGGCCTTGCGACAGAAGAAGGCAAAGGTGGCCACATCGGGCAGGGTACGGGTCATCGGGTCGCGCATCAGGCGCGCCGACAGTGCCCCCAGAAAGGCCACGGCCTCCGCACTGAAAGGCTCGTGAGGGGCTACCGACCGCAGCGTATCCCACGCCACGTCACCGGCGGGATAGAGGGTTGTTATGTTATTGGAATTTGGCTGCATAGGTATCACTGCATCCTCTGATTTCGGCGTTTTTGAGTCGCCCGATGATTTTGAAATATTTCCCTTTACGGCCGCACGGACAGTCGTCTTCGCCCAGCAGTATCCCTTCGTCTTCGGTCAGCAGGCTGTGGCCCGGGTAGCTCTCCGGAAGCACCGAAACCACCTGAATAATCCCCCGTTCCCCGACGGAGGCCAGCGTGAAATCGCCAGGACGACGTATCAGGACGTCCGAAAAAACCGGAGCGTGCAGATGCCCGGCTTCACACTCCATGTAGATGGAGCCAGTCTGTTCAACCATGCCGTAGTAGTCGTGAACGTGTTCAATGCCGCACACCTGGTGAAGACGTGCCCGAAACTCTTCGGGGCTGACCTGTTCCGAGACCAGTTTTTTCCAGCCGCCGCCGTGTATCAGCACTCCGCGTGAGAGGTCGGGACGGTAGCCTGTCCGCACCAGCTCCTTGTAGAAGTGCTGCCACACCATGAACGTAAACCCGAAGAGGAAAATGGTCTCTCCGGCATGTTGCTCCAAGAACTGCTGTATCCCCTCCAGGTCGAGCTTCATCTCGCCGTCCAGGGCATACATCCGTTTGGTCCCGAACATCGAAAAGCCTAAAATACCGGCTCCGCGGGCCGAAAACATGGCCCGATTCTTCACCACCTCGCTCGAATCCAAAATCAGCATCGGTACGCGCGAGGTGCCCAGAAAACTCGAAACGATTTTCGTGAGGGCTTTGGTTTGGTTGGCGGAGGTGGTTCGGTCGAGGTAGATTTTCGAGACGGCCTGGCCCGTTGTACCCGACGAGGTCATGGTCTTCACCACCTCGTCGGCCGCCACCGACCGCAACTCAAACTCTTTGAAGAGCCGAACCGGCAAAAACGGAATGGCCTGGTAGGGATAGCTTCCCTCCGGGTCGAACCCTGCGGCCCGACACATCCGGGCATAGGCGTCACAGTGCGCGGCATGGTGCCGCGTCAACTCACCCAAACGCGCATCGAGCAGCGCCTGTTTATCCTCCCGACCCAACGAATAGGGAGGGATGTCGAGTATCTGTTCTATGGTCATCGTGTCAATGCTGCGTATTGTATCTTTCCGGCGCTGTTTTTGGGTATCTCGGCCACCACGTCCACCGCGATGGCACTCGGATGCAGACCCAGCGTAGCGGCCATATGGCTCCGCATGGCCTCCTGCTGCGTGCTGTCGGTGATATGCACCACCAACCGGTCATCTTCGCCCGTGCAGGCACAATCGCTCACCAATCCCCGCGCTATCTGTTCGGCCTGGTCCAGGTTTACCCGGTTGCCGAAAATCTTCACAAAACGTTTCAACCGCCCCACGATATAGTAGTACCCGTCGGCATCGAACTGCGCCACGTCACCCGTGTGCAGTACGCCGTGGTTCACGTCCCCCAGCGCCAGGTCCGCAGGGCATTCGGCATACCCGAGCGACACGTTCGCTCCACGATAGACCAGTTCACCCGGCGTCTCGGGCGTTTGAATGAGTTTTCCCTCGGTATCGACCACCGTAAAACTCCCTCCCGGTATCGGAATCCCGATGCTGGCACTTCTGGTCAACGCCTGCTCCGCAGGAAGATAGCTCATCCGTGCCGTTGCCTCCGTCTGACCATACATGACCACAAACCGCCGCCCGCTCTGCGCAGCCCACTCGGCATACTCGTGCACCAACTCGGCTCCCAACTTTCCGCCGGCCTGGGTCAGGGTCCGCAGGGTGGGAAGCTCCATCCGCTGCAACCGTAGCCGTTTGAGCATCTGATAGGTATAGGGAACGCCGCTGAGCGACGTAGCCCCCGCTTCCCGGAAAAAGGCCCAAAACTCCTTCTCCATGATGCTCCGCGGCGTCAGCAGCAGCGTAGCACCCCGCAAGAGGTGACTGTTGATGACCGACAACCCGTAGGAGTAGTGCATCGGCAGGGTCGTAATGGGACGCTCTTCGGCGGTAATCTCCAGGTACTGCGCAATGGACTCTGCATTGGCGAGCAGGTTGTCGTAACTGATACGGACCAACTTCGGACTCCCCGTCGAGCCGGAGGTGGTGAGCAGCAGCGCCAGGTCCGGATGGAGTTTCAGGTTGGGTGTCGGACGGGGATTCTCCAGGAGCCGATAGCCGTACTCTTCGGCATTCAGCCGCAGGGGCCACCCGTCGAACATCGTCTGTTGTGCAGTTTCGTTCGGTAGCCAAATGTATTGCGGGCCGTAGGTTTGGATAAGCCCGCCCAAAAGCGTGGCGTCCATTTCGGCATCGAGCATCAGGGGCACTACTCTGTTTTGCAGGCAGGCAAGATAACCGCATAGCGACCCCTCGGTATTGGAACACAGGGCAAAGACCAGGCTTCTCGGGGGGACCAGTTTCCCCATGGCTCCTCCCACACGCGCAAGGTCACTCCCCGTGAGGAGCCGTTCCCCCGGTGTCACGGCCACCACCTGACTCTCCTGAAACGTAAACATAACTTTCTCCTAATATCAGTAACGTTAGACGACCATGGCACCATCAACCCCGATAATCTGGCCGGTGACATAGCGCGCCATATCGCTGGCCAGGAAGAGCGCCACCTGCGCCACATCATCAGGCGTCCCGATGCGTTTCATCCCGATAGCCTGCGCAGCAGCCTCCCGCGCCGCTTCGGGCAATCCGTCCAGCAGTTCGGTCTGAATCATCCCGGGTGCCAACGCATTCACACGGATGCCATACGGTGCCAACTCCTTAGCCGCCGAACGAGTCATCGCAACCACAGCTCCCTTGCTGGCACTGTACAACACCTGTCCGGCCTTTCCCTGTGTCCCGATAATCGAAGCCAGGTTAATAATCGAGCCGGACTGTTGTCGTTTCATCAAGCGCGTCGACCACTGAATCAGCTGCAACGGCCCGACCACATTCACCCCCAGGGTAGTCTCTATCTGCTGCTCGCCAATCATCCCCAACAGGGCATCGGTCATCACGCCTGCATTGTTCACCAGCACATCGAGCCGCCCCACTTCACTTTTAATGGTCTGTATCAATCGTTTAGGCATCTGCTCATCGGTGACATCCCCCACAAAGGGATGCAAGCCCTCCGTTCCGGCCAGCTCTTCCAACGCTTCTGCCCGCCGAACAACCGCATACACCTGCGCTCCGTGCGCCAAAAAAAGTTCCGTAACAGCACGCCCAATCCCGCGACCGGCGCCCGTTACTACCGCCACACGACCCGTCAGCAATCCGTTAGAATTGAATTCCATAATGACTGCTCAAAATCTCCTGACCCTTTTCGTAACTCGACAGGTCAATAATATCGTCTGTTTCGAGCATGATGTCGAAGGCGTCCTCCAGAGCTGACACCAACGTCATATGTCCCACCGAGTCCCATTCCGGAATGGATTGATAGGTCAAGCCCGTGAGTTTGTCGGCCGAAATCGAGAAACTCGTCATGAATGCTTCGTTGTATTTCTCTTGATTGGTCATAATAGCAGGAATCGTATTAATACTCAGTTTTTAAGTGCAAACATCCGCAGATGGAGTCGCTTGTATCGTTCGAAATTGTCGTGTGAAAGTTCGTAGTAGTAATTCAGGTCGTCCTCGCCCAAGAGGGTGGGATGAAACGTAGCCTGGTAACGCAGGACATTGGTATTACCCTTCCGCACATCAAAGCGCAGGCTTTTAGTCGGGAAGAGTTCAAACGCTGTTTCACGGGTAATGATATCAGCCAGAATAGCCGCCCCGGCCGGAGCTTCCGGCGAGAAAAGCCAACTACCTATCGTAAAACTATCCGCCTCAATATCATAAATGCGGCATACTCCGGCCCGTACCCCTACAGGCTTTTCAAACATAAAGTAGAAATCTTCGCCGTTGCGTTGACGCTCACGGTAGCGGGTTATCCACTGCTGCTGCAACGACACATCGGGCGACGTAGGATGCAGAAAACGGCTCAGTTTCGGGTCGGTGCGCAGCCGCACGATGAACTCGGCATCCGTCTCGTTCACAAAACGAACGTGCAACCCGTAGCGTTCTTCGCTGAAATTATCGTCCAAGTGTCTCATTGCTGCTGTTTGTAGCGTATAAATTCATCGTACGAGCGGATATAATCCGCCTCGTCATACTCGTGCGAGGCCAATACCAAACATACCGAACCGCTCGAAAAGTTGTTCAACTCCCGCCATATCCCCGGCACCACCAACAGACCCTGATAGGGACGATTCAACGTAAAAGTACGCTTTACGAAACCGTCATCCAGGGTCACATCGAAACTGCCTCCGGCCGACACTATCAGCTGCCGCAACGCCCGATGGGCATGGCCCCCGCGAGACTCGCCACCGGGAACGTCATACAGATAGTAAACTCGACGCACATCGAACGGTATGGTACGGCTGTTTTCCACCACCGTAATATTGCCCTTTTCGTGATGGTGCCGGTCCAACTCAATCATGCTGCAGTCATAGACCGTGCTTCTCTTTTTCGTCTCCATCAGCGTACCACCTCCTTTCGGAATACCTCAAAATCCCGGATATAGTCCGCCTCCGAATAGTCTGTCGAGGAGAGTACCAACGCCAGCGAATTGGTCGAAAAGTTCTCCATCGAACGCCACATCATCCGCGGCACATAAAGCCCATAATAAGAACGGTTCAAATGGTAGCGATACTCCTGCCTCCCATCGTGAAGCACCACATCGAAACTGCCGCTCAGCGCCACCACAAACTCGCAATTCTCCCGATAGGCATGCCCCCCGCGCACCTCGCCCCCCGGCACGTCATATATCCAATAGGTCCGACGTATCACAAACGGCACATGTTTTCCTGCCCCTTCGATAAAGGAGAGGTTTCCACGGCGGTCGCCGATTTTCGGAAGTTCTATAATCTGCGGTTTTTCTGCCATGTATGCATGTCTATTTTACAAAGATATCTCTTTGTGTTATCATATACTAATACCCCCGTCTATTTTCCCGAAACCCGGCCATCCCGATACAGAACCCTAGCCATGCAACCTTCCCTCCTGCCACCCAAAACATCTTAGCGACATGGCATATAAAGCGCTATATCTTCTTGTAGGCCGTCTTGCCATTCTTGTGGCGCGTGTAGCCCGCCAACTTCAAATAGTCGTCCAGGCTCATCCCTGCCGCACGGGCCATCTCCATCGCATGCGCTATCGATATCGTATGGAAACCGCTCACCCGAGCCCGACGTACCGTCTGCTCCCGCTCCGCCTCCTGCTGCTTCGCGCTCTTGTAAAGCCCCGCCTTCAGCCGTATCGTAAACCGTATCCGGTCGTAACTGCGACCCGTCTTCAGCGGCTGCGCCTCCACGTGCAGGTCGGTGTGCAGGTTTATCTCGGCCAGCGTCCCCGCCGGCACCTCCATCCCCTCGCGGTTCGTGTCGCGACGCTCGCGCCAAACCCGCTCACTCCCCTTCCCCACACTCTCTATCCCTATCACGTACTTCAAAAAGTTGCTGTTGGCGTTCTTGTTCCGCGCGGGGTCATACGACGGGTTCTGGTCCGTGTAGGTCAGCTCCCGCAGGCGGTCCAGGCTCACCTCCCAAACCCCGTCCGCCATCTTGTACTTGTTCTTGAACTGCGTGTAGAGCCACATCGCATACTGGCTCGAAAGGTCGATATAATAACGCGTCTCGAGCGTCGCAAACTGATTCAGCTGCAACAGAAACTGCCGCGCATCGTCCGAAAACTTGATGGTCACGTAGTTCGAATTCTCGGCGTCGAACTGCATCCGCGACAACCACCACCACGCCCCCCACTTCTTCGGCGAGATGCGGTACTCGATGGGGTTGTTCCCGATTTCGCGGATGGCGTTGCGCACAATGTCGTAGCGGTCGTTGTTGCGCTCCGAGAGGTTCAGGTAACGGAACAGGTCTGTGATGTTGATGTGCCACTCGGGAAAAAGGTCGGCCGTCGTGTCGAGGTTCTGGGCCAGCGCAAACAGGAGCTTCTGGGCATAAATGCCCAGTTTGTAGCGGTGCTTCTCGATAAGTTCGTGGGAGATGTGCGCCGCGCGGTCGGGATGGTATTTGCGGATTTTGGAGGAGGCTGCCACGTCAGAGGTGCGTTAAGAGGGTATTCGGATGCGCTTTTTTTTGAGGGTTCGGGCTCCCGCCAATGTGCAGGCACGCCACAGCCAGCACAGCAGTAGCGGCTCACGGTCAGCGGAGTACAGGGCAAAGATAGCGGAATTTTCGGCCAAATCCCAGTGAAAAGGGCGTTACTCGGATTTTTTGTGTCAGGTCGGTTTTTTCGTAAGTTTGCGGGCGGGGTTTGGTTGGGTTGTGGCGTTTTTTGGGCGGGGTGCGGAGAGGGGGAGCAGCCCGTTCCAAAAAATCCGTTGAAACTGTGAAAAGCGTCCGTTCAGACTCGGAACGCGTCCGCTGAAACTCGGAATCGGTCCGTCAAAACTCGGATTTACCTTCGAAAGATTCTGGAAAAGAGCGCATTACGCAAGTCTACAATATAAACAATATTTAACAATATAAAACAATAACGGTTTTTGGCTTCGCCGAAGAGGATTTTTAGGGCAATGGAGTTGGTTCGGGCTGCTGGAGGAGAATTTTTAAGCGGAGAGGAGAGTGGCGAAGCGAGAATTTTGAGCGGAAAAAGAGGGAGCGAGGAGTGTGGCGCACCCCTTGCGACTATTTTTATAGTTACAGTATGTGAACTAATCTGATTTTCAGGTCTTTTAGTGATAATTTTGCGGCCGCACAGCTCTTAAATAACCTCTTTTGGCGATTCTGGGTATTTGCGTTGTTTGAACGCCTTCAAGGGCCTCTTTTTGGCTTTTAATGCTCTGCAGGACAGGGGTTTCGCAGAGCGGGCTGCCCCCTTCCCTACTCTATCTGCGACGAAAACCCTTTACACGAAATCCGAGTTTTAACGGACTCTCTTTTTGAGGCCGCACCTTCCCGTTCCGCCCTCACTGGGATTTGGTTTCTGGGGAGACGGTTCGAAGCCTTGTACTCAACCGAATGCCCCTATCGCGACTTATGCACCCCCCCCCTCCAACGGTTTGATATGTAGGTTATCTTCATGATATTAATCATTAGTATGGTACGTATCAACCGCATTATATAAACAAGTAATACCATACCAATACCCCGTATAATGCGGATATTCAGCCCGTTTTCCAGGTGGCACGCCCTTTTTACAACCCAAAACGCTATGTAATACCTTTCCGTTAATACTCGGATTTGTCTTTTTCGCCTTCCGGAATCAGGGCGGATTTTGCGGGCGGCGGCACTATTTCTAACTTGCTGATGCTGTCAAATCCGAGTTTTGGCGGAAAAAGTGAAAACCCTTTTCATCCCGTTTGGATGTTGCCTGTTTCGCAGGTGTGGCGCTGGCTCTGCTGTGTCGTGCTCTTCGCAGCGACGCTGTGTACCCCCGTACACCCTGCTCAGACATTCATCTAACCTTTTTTTGCTGCTCTGGGGTATGCTGCAGGCCCCCTCATCTCTTTGCCATTTACTTCCCGTCCCCGGCCTAGGGGAGGTCTATTTGTACGGTTTGTATAATACTAACCATACAAATCATAATAACAGCACTTCACAAATATACAACTTGCCCGCTTAACCCAGTCATAATCGTCATTACGATACAAATTGTTAATAATATATGTACTTTACATTCGATATAGATGATATTAATGTTTAAGTGTATTGGTATTATTATTTCAATTAGTATTGTACGGTTAATTTGTATGATTAATGTATTATGTTTATTTATACAATATGTTTGATTAGTATCATTAGGATGATAAGTGATATATCTTTATTCTCGGGGTCGCGTGAGAGGGGCGATTGAAAAACGGAGCGAGATGACGGCAACGGAGTGTCCGAAATAATGCGGTTGCGCGAGCAACCATGTCAGGCTGGAGGTGCCGTGGTTCCCCGAGAGAGAGTTTGCTCGGAATATGGTGGAGGCCTGGTGCCGAGCGGCACTCGAGCGGACTCGTATCTGTCAGTAGCGTGCGACATCGTGAAGGCCGGAGCCGGCGGAGGCGGAAAAGCGAACCCGAACGGGTGAGTTTTTAGCCCTCCGCATCCGGGCGGCTCCAGGCTGAGACTGCTTACGCAGTCGAGTGCCGTTTGGCAGACGAAATGAGCGGTGTCTGAAAAAAGCGAATTGCTTGCAATTCGTGCAGGCCGAAGCCGCCCCCAGCGGAGGCCTGCTCTGAGGCGAGCATGCTCCGCCGGCTTCGACCTGAGGTACCGCCATGACGGTTAAGGCAAATAAACTGGAGCAGGGGAAATTTAAGGTAGAGGCGGTTCGGCTGGAGTGCCCAGCGGCACCAGGCCTCCACCGGGGGTGGTTCCGGTCTGACAAAGGGAGTTTACTCCGCCTATGTTTGAGACCATAGTTTGGCATCCTTCGCGGTTCAAGGCTTCCTCGCTTGGGGTTTATCTGCTCTTTGCGCTCTCTTCCCTCCGGGAGAGG
>NBJMC04203__coassemble_1072_pt1 | contig 12028 bp, 9 predicted proteins | sample NBJMC04203__metabat2_high_PE_019 | metagenome-assembled genome bin NBJMC04203 | reverse complement strand
CGGGATAAGGGGGAGTAATCCACAGGGGTATCCGTGTAGGGGAAGAGGGGGAAGGCGCAGGGAGCTGCTCAGCCTCTCCCGGAGGGAAGAGAGCGCAAAGCGAAGATAAACCCCAAGCGAGGAAGCCCGGAACCGAGCAGAGTGCCAAGCTATGGTCTCAAACATAGGTGGAGCAAACTCCCTTTGTCAGGCCGGAACCACCCCCGGTGGAGGCCTACGCTTCTCGCGCACGCTCCACTGGTTCCGACCTGAGAGCACTTTGTAGCTTGACACGAGTCGGCTCAAGTGCCGAGCGGCACCCTTCGCGCGGCGAGGCTGCGAACCGCAACCGCTTTTGCCAAATATTAATTAGTTGGATGTTGGAACTAACACCTCAGGTCGAAGCCGACTGCGTAAGCAGTCGTCAGCCCGGAGCCGCCCGGATGCGGAGGGCTGAAAAACTCACCCATTCGGGTTCGATTTTCCCCTCCGCCGGCTCCGGTCTTCACAAAGTCGCACTCTACTGACAGATACGAGTCGGCTCGAGTGTCGAGCGGCACCAACATTCACCCTTCATAAACCCTAAAATTTTATAAATTACACAAAAGTCCTGTAAAAGCAAGCGGTGGTTGCCCGCATACGGGGACAACCACCGCCACATCGCTGAACAATGATGTTCTACAGAGCTATTTTTACCGTTCCTTCACCGTCACGGCACCAGTCTGCGCATCCTGAGTAATCTGCAGCACCACAGGATAGGGAGTGTCAAGACTGTACGGACTCGGATTCAGAAGTTGGGCTGCAGAGGGAGCCTTGCGCGTGAAACGTTCCGTAGTGATGGTCTGGTCACCCATTACCACCGTCACTGGTTCATCCAGATTCAACAGGTCATCGTTCAGACCCACCAGCAGCACGGGGACATCACATGTATCGATACGGAGCGTCTGTCCATCAATTTCCACTGCGACCGTGGCACCCTGTTTACGTGCTTCGTCCGGGACCCCCAGCCAGTAGAAGTTGTTGCGCAACACATCATCCTGGACCCATACGACCCGTTTCGGAGAGACATTACGGGTGTACTGAGCCATCCACGGAATGGCAATCGTATCGCGGCGCAACATCCAGTGGCCGCAATCGTCATAAATATGCGTATCGTGAATATACCCGCCCTTTCCGTCAGCTGTTGCGAGGCTGTCGAGGATAGAGCTGTACTTTTGTGCCAGCAGGTTTCGGTCATAGGCAGCGTCCTGTCCGCCCATGTAGATGGCGAAGGGGAGGTTGCGCAGTGACTCCATGCGGGCATCGCCCGGGTGACCTGCCATCATCGAAGCGGCAGCCCAATGGTCGGCCATACGCGGAGCCATTTGGTAGAGACCGTCACCACCGGCCGAATAACCGAGAATATAGACCTTATCGGGATTAACCCCCTCAAAAACAACAGCCGCTGCTATCGTTTTGCGCAGGAACTCATCCATATACTCCTGATGCCACATGTTCCAGGTGTCGGTTGGAGAGCGCGGCACGAAATAGAGCCCTTCGGCCGGAGTATAGAGTACTTTTTGGTTTTCCCACTGTTGGTCGTTCACCTCGGCCGGAGCACCGCCGCCGCCATGGAGCGAGATGTAGAGACTGCGCCCGCCCGCGGGCACCTCGGTCGGGCCGTAGATGGTATCCCAGAACTTCATCCGGTATTCACCGTTGGTCCACTCGTGGGCGTTCCATTCCTGTGCCAGAGACTGAGCCAGTTGAGCCTTTCGCTCGTTCAGAAATTGCGCGGAGAGGGTGTCGAATTCGCTGCGCGAGAGGGAGGCCTCCGAGGAGCAGCTGACAAGAGCCATGGCACCGGCCAAGACGCCCCATGCGGAGAGTGACAAAAGGGTTTTTGTTTGCATATTCTAAGGTAGTTTTAAGTATTTCAAAACCGAGTGATTAATTCCCTCGCTACGGGAATGCTTTCAACCCTCGAACTCCACCTCGCCGAAGAACTGCGGGACGTGGAAGTTGGGTTTGTCGGTATGGATGGGTTGCCACGAGAGGAAATGCGGCTGGGAGAGGTTATCGCCGCACTTGTAGACATTCATACGGGCACGAAGACCATCGAGCGAGGTCAGGCGGTGTGCCAAAAAGGCCGTCACGGGGATAGCCACCTGCAACTGCCAGTGGTTATCGCCGCGTCGCTCGGCGAAACAGGTTTCGCCGAGCGACGAATGGCGCAGGATGGTCCGCATCACCGCCGCATCGGCGTGGCGGGCGTCGGGTTTGGTCTTGCGGAAGCCCAGCAGCGCTTTGCCAATACACGAAAATTCGAAATTGTAGTATCCGCTCTCGTCGAACGAGAGGAAGCACTCCACGGCCGAATCGGTCCACACGGGTCCGTTGTCCTCGGTCACAAGAGCCGCCGTGCAGGCCTCGTGCACATCGAACGACAAGAACAAACATTCGCCATTATGAGCCGCCGCAAAGGTCACCTGCGGTGCATAAGGGTAGTCGGCAGCCCAGTTGTTGCAGGCCACCGTTTCGGTCGGCACTCCGACCAGTGCATTCGGCAGGCTCGGAGCCGTAATTTTCGAAATCTTAAGCATAACGTTCCAACGCTTCTTTAACAATCCGCTGCATCTCGGCATACTGAGCCTCCATGCTTTGCAGCAACTTGTATTGGGCACGCGTCCGCACCAGGTTGTGGTCGGCGGATTTGGTTTTGTAGTAGTGGTCGCCGTCGATGTAGTCCATCAGGAAACGCAACACCTGTTCGTAAGTAATGTATCGGGCCGAGAAGGCCAGGTATTCCGCTTCGACAGGAGTCAGAAAGGTATGTGTTTCCGATAGGTATCCCTCGGTATAGGCCTTGAACATCTCGATATCCATAGAGACGCGGTCGAGGTTGGGGTCATCCTCCAGTCCCGTGTTGGTGTAGGAGCGGATGGCATCGCCGTAGTCGTTGAGGCAGGTAGCCGACAGCACCGTGTCGAGGTCAATCACACAGAGCACACGTCCCTCCTTGTCGAAAAGGATGTTGTTGATTTTGGTATCGTTGTGGGTGACACGCGTCGGGATGGTACCCTCCTCGACCAGCTGCCAGAAACGCAGCATCTCGTCGCGTCGCGACTCAATCCATTCGATTTCGGCCGCCACCTCGGCTTTTCGTCCCGCGGGGTCGGCCGCCAGCGTATCGTCCCACTGTTTGAAACGGTAACGGATGTTGTGGAACCCGGGAAGAATGTCCGTCAGGGGCTCCGTAAAATCGGACAGCATCTCCTGGAACTGTCCGATGCCTTTGCCCCCCTGATAGGCCAACCGGGGCGTATCGGCCTTTTGGTAGGCCACCGTCTGGTCGATAAACTCACACACGGCCCAATATTCACCGGCATCGTCCCGATGGTACAGTTTGCCGTCTTTGGCCGGAGTAACCGTTAATGCCTCGCGGCGCGGGTCACCGCCTCGGGCGATAATTTTGTTTTTCAGGTGGTTTGTCACCCGCACGATATTCTCCATCATCGCCGGGATGTTGGTGAAAATCTGACGGTTTTTGCGCTGCAGAATGTAGTTCGGCGTAAGGGGCGACTCGGTTTCGATAATGAACGTATCGTTGATAAATCCTTCGCCCAGCGGACGGACAACAGCAACCTGACCCTCCAGTTGGAAGTGGTCGGCCATTTGGCGTAAAGCGTGATTCATATTGATATTAGGGATGGTTTGGGTGTCAAGGCGACAGCGGTCTGCCGGCTGTCGTACAACGGCTAAAGGTACGTCTTTTTTGCCAAATTCCGCACCCGAAAGCTGACATCACCTCCCTCGGGTTGCACCGCGAAAGATTTCGATACATCATTCGGCGTAAAACTTTACCTTTGCGTAGCCGAAAAATACGGCGTCACACACACTATGGATTACACCTTGTCCCAAATAGCCACGCTCACGGGCGGCAGGTTGCAGGGCGACGACCGACACATCCGCGCCGTGGCCACCGACAGCCGCAACCATGTGGCCCACCCGGCCGAGACGCTTTTCGTAGCCCTGTCGGGCAGCGGTCGCGACGGAGCGCACTACATCGGTGAGATGTATCGCCGCGGGGTGCGCGGTTTTCTGTGTCGGTCGGTACCGTCGGGCGCCGAGACGGCAATGCCCGACGCGTCGTTTGTCACGGTGGGCGATACGCTGCGTGCCTTGCAGGCGTTGGCTGCGTACCACCGCCAACAGTACAACGGCACGGTGGTGGGTATCACGGGCAGCAACGGCAAAACGGTCGTCAAGGAGTGGATAGCCCAGCTGTGGCCCGAGGGGGTCGGCAAGCTGCTGCGCAGCCCGCGCAGCTACAATTCGCAGTTGGGGGTAGCTTTGTCGCTGCTAATGATTGAGGGCGACGAGCAGTTGGTGGTCATCGAGGCGGGCATTTCGCAACCGGGCGAGATGGAGCGACTCGAAGAGATGATTCAGCCCCAGGTGGGCATTCTGACCAATATCGGAGCCGCACACAGCGAGAACTTCACCTCCGACGAACAGAAACTGGACGAAAAGCTGAAACTCTTTCGTCGTTCGGAGGCGATTATCTACCATGCCGACAACCCGCTGATTGCCAAGTACGTCACCAAGCGCTTCGGAAAAAATCCAGAGCAGTTGCGGGGGTGGCGCGCCGATGAGCAGACCGACCTGGCCTCGCACTTCAGCGACTACGCCTCGCGCGAGAATGCCACACACGTCGGGATGCTCTACCGCCTGCTGGGGATTACGCCACGGCCGCTCTCGGTTCTGCAACCCGTGGCGATGCGGCTGGAGCTGCGCGAAGGGATACTGGGGAGTACGGTTATCAACGACTCCTACAACAGCGACCTCACGGCACTGGCCATTGCCCTAGACTACCTCGACCAACATGCCGGCGACCGCCCCAAAAGCCTGATTCTGTCGGACATTCTGCAGGCGGGGCTGAAACCCGACGAGCTCTACCGACAGATGGCACAGTTAGTCGGCGAGCATGGGATATGCGAGTTGACCGGCATTGGTCCCGCCATCAGTCAATCGGCACAGCAGTTTCTCTCGGTGCTGGATGCCGACCACTTGCATTTTTACGCCTCAACGGACGAATTTCTGCGCCGCATCGACAAGGAGCGCTTTGCGGGACAATCCATACTGGTAAAGGGGAGTCGGACATTCGGATTCGAGCGCATCAGCCGCGTGCTCGAAAAACGGACCCACACCACGACCCTTGAAGTCAATTTGGGGGCCTTGGCAGCCAATTTAAGCCATTTCCGGGCCATGCTGCGTCCCGAAACCCGCATGATGGTGATGGTCAAGGCCCACTCGTACGGAACGGGAGCCGGCGAAATCGCCGCCATGCTCCAGCACGAGGGGGTGGACTACCTGGCCGTGGCTTTTGCCGATGAGGGAATCACGCTGCGCGAAGCGGGCATCCACCTGCCTATCGTGGTGCTGAACTCCGACCCGGGCAGCTTTGCCGTGATGGCCGACTACAACCTCGAACCCGAAATATACTCCTTCTCGTCGCTGCGCAACTACGCGGCCGAGATGCGCAGCCGTGGCATTACGGGCGCACCGATTCACCTCAAAATGGATACCGGCATGCACCGGCTGGGCTTCGTGGCCGACGACCTGGCTGCCCTCTGCGACGAACTGCAACACGAGCCCTCGGTGCGCGTGCGCTCCATCTTCTCGCACCTGGCCGCGTCGGAAGACCCTGCCGAGGACGATTTTACCCGTCACCAGATAGCGCTCTTTACCGACATGAGCGGTCGGATTGTCGAAGCCCTGCACGACCCGACCATCCTGCGCCACATCTGCAACAGTGCGGCCATTGCCCGCTTCCCCGAGGCCCATTTCGACATGGTGCGGCTGGGCGTGGGGCTATACGGCATCGAAGACCCTGCGCTGCAGGTGACCGCAACCCTCAAAACGCAAATCGTACAAATCAAGAACCTCTCGGCCGGCGAAACAGTCGGATACAACCGACGGGGAGTCGTCTCGGCTCCGACCCGCACGGCCACCATCCCCATCGGGTATGCCGACGGCATGGACCGCGGACTGGGGCGCGGTGCCGGGCATGTCCTGATTCGGGGGGTGCTCTGCCCCACCATCGGGAACATCTGCATGGATACCTGCATGATTGACATCTCGGCTCTGCCCGAGGCACAGGAGGGCGACGAGGTGACGATTTTCGGCGAACGGCCGACGGTGAAGGAGGTGGCCGAAGTGCTCGGCACGATTTCGTACGAGGTGCTCACGTCAGTATCGGCACGCATCAAACGGATTTACGTGCGGGAATAGTTTTTTGGGGAGAAGCGGGCGCGGGCTGCTGGATTGAACCTACGGTTCTCCCCTCTCTCCCGTTATCATGGAACAGACTAACCAACGACCTATGCTTCAGGCAGCCCTTTTCGACATGGACGGTGTGATTGTGGACAACCGCGATGCACACCTGCGCGCTTTTGTGGAGTTTGCACGGCGACACGGCATCCCCGACCTCGATGCCCGCACGCTGCTTCCATTCTTCGGCTCGACCAATGCCGTCATCATGAGCCACCTCTTCGGACGGAACGACATTCCGTCCGAAGAGGTCGAACGACTCTCGCTGGAGAAGGAGGAGATTTACCGCGAACTCTATGACCCCGTCATGGCTCCTGCGACGGGACTGACAACGCTCCTGCAACAGCTGAAGAGTGCCGGGGTACGGATAGCCGTGGGCAGCTCCGCCCCACGGGTGAATGTCGATTTTGTGCTCGACCGCTGCCACATCGCCTCCTATTTCGATGCGGTGGCTTCGGGCTCGGAAATCACCCGCAGCAAACCCGACCCGGAGGTCTACCTGCTGGCAGCCGAAAAACTGGGCGTAGCCCCCGAAAATTGCGTCGTCTTTGAAGATGCTTTTGTCGGCATGGAGGCGGCACGACGCGCCGGATGCCGCGTCGCGGCGCTCGCCTCGACCTTCCCGCGCGAAATGATTACCGGCCGCGGCGATTACGACCGTCTCTACGACAGCTTCGCGCAGATTGACCTGCCCGCCCTGCGGGCCTTGTGGGATTAGAGAAAATGGCGTCGGGGGCGTGCGATGATGTCGACAGGAGGTGCCGTCTAAGCCTCTACCACCCGACCTGTCAGGAACTCTTCACCACCGGCGTAGCCCGAGGCTTCGGACGATGCCGAGGCCAACACCCCCAGCTCCACCGGCACCACCTGATTGACCAGTTCGCGCCGATAGGGCACCACCACGCGGATATAGTTGTCCGTAAAACCCGCCATCCGTCCGCCGCGCACGGTCGATTCGAAGAGCACGGGGCGGGTCGTCCCCGTAAAACGGGCACAATACTCGGCATGGAGCCGTGCCGACAGTTCGCCTAACCGCGTCACGCGCTCGGCCGCCACACGGGGTGCAATTTGGTCGGGGAACGATGCTGCAGGGGTCCCCGGACGCACCGAATAGGGAAAAATATGGAGATAGGCCGGTCGGATGGTCTCGGCCAAAAAGCGGTAAGCCGCATCGAAATCCTCCTCCGTCTCGCCAGGGAAACCCACAATCACGTCAATCCCCAAAAAGACCTCGGGCATCGCCTCCCGCACCCGCGCTATCCGAGCCGCAAAACGCGCCGTATCGTACCGACGACGCATCAGCCCCAGGATGCGGTCGCTGCCCGACTGCAACGGAATGTGAAAATGCGGCACAAACTTGCGCGATGCTGCACAAAAGGCTATCACCTCATCGGTCAGCAGATTGGGCTCAATCGACGAAATACGATACCGTTCAATCCCTTCCACTTCGTCCAGCGCCTGTATCAGTTCCAAAAAGGTCTCGCCGGTCGTCCGACCGAAATCCCCGATGTTCACCCCCGTCAGCACCACCTCCTTCACTCCCCGCTGCGCTATCTGCCGAGCCTCGGCCACCAGATCTGCCACCGGAATGTTGCGGCTCACCCCCCGCGCTGCCGGTATCGTACAGTACGAACAACGGTAGTTGCAACCGTCCTGTACCTTCAGGAATGCCCGTGTGCGGTCGCCGGTCGAAAAAGCCGCAAAAAACGACCGTATCTCCTCCGCCGCACACATGTGCACCTCAACGGTTCGCTCCCCGCGCCCCAACATCGCCACCACCTGGGCATACAGTTCCCCTTTCTGCTGGTTCCCCACCACCAAATCGACCCCCGGAATATCAGCCAAATCCGCCGGTCGCAACTGGGCATAGCACCCCGTTACGGCCACCAGCGCACCGGGATTCTCCCGAACCGCCTTGCGTACCACATGGCGGCACTTCTTGTCGGCATGCTCCGTAACCGAGCAGGTGTTTATCACACAGATATCGGCCCGTTCGCCCCGTCCGGCACGCACAAAACCACCCTCCTCGAACTGTCGGGCAATGGTGGCCGTCTCGGAAAAGTTGAGTTTGCAGCCCAACGTATAAAAAGCGACTTTAGGCAATAGGGGTGTCATGGAACAGGTTTGCTAAGGATGAACAAAAGGGGTTATCCTTTGATAAATCCGATTTTGCTGAGGAAAATAATGGCGACGGCTATCGGAGAGACAAAACGGATAACGAACCGAAACACAGGAAAAATACGGTTATTATACATTCCGTTGGTCGTAAAGACCCTGCGGAGGCGTTTTTCCGAGATACGCCATCCGGTGAAAATCACCACCATCAATCCGCCGAGGGTCATCAGGTAGTTGGACGAGAGCATATCCAGGAAGTCGAAGATGTTGTAACGGCCAATCATCAGGCGTGACCCTTCGACCTGCGACAGGGCACACAGAGCAGCTATCAACGACAGCGTCACAAAAAGCCACACCACCGCCCGACGACGCGACATTTTCAGTTCCTCCATCATGTAGTTGGTCATCATCTCGAAAATGGAGACCATCGACGTGAGGGCCGCAATGGTAATTAACGAAAAGAAGAGAATCCCGACATACTGTCCTCCGGCCATTTGTCCGAAGACATTGGGCAAGGTCAGGAAAATGAGGTCAGGCCCCTGTGTGGGGCTGATGCCGAAAGTAAAGACGGCCGGGAAAATAGCTATCCCGGAGATAATGGCAATCGAAGTGTCGATAAGGGTTACAATACCCTTCGAACGGAGCATGTTTTCCGGTTTGACCACATACGAACTGTAGGTAATCATCACCCCCATGCCGAGACTCAGCGTAAAGAATACCTGTCCGAGAGCATCGAGTACCGTATTGGCCGTAATTTTCGAGAAATCGGGTTTGAACAGGAAGCTCATCCCGTCCCGAAATCCATCGAGGGTAAAGGAATTGACGCAAAGCACCAGCAGTATCAGAATCAGCAGCGGCATCAGGATTTTGTTCCACCGTTCCACCCCCTTTTCCACCCCTTTGAGGACCACAAAAGCGGTGAAAGCCAGGAATCCCGCCGCCAGCAATGCCGGTTGCCAGCCGGTGTTTTTGAAGGCGTTGAAACTCGCCGCAATCTCGTCGTAGCTTTGCCCCACATTGGCATTGATAACGGCATCGTAAAGGAAACGGACGCTCCATCCGGCAATCACACTGTAAAAACCCAAAATACAAAAACCGGCTACCACGCCCATATACCCCACCAGATACCATTTGGATTTCGGCGCGAGTTGTTTGAACGACCCGACGGCTCCCCGATGGGTTGCCCGACCAATGATAAATTCCGAAAGAATCAGCGGCAAGCCGACCAGCAGCACCAAAAAGACGTACAGCAACAGAAAGGCTGCCCCGCCGTTCATACCCGCCAGATAGGGAAAACGCCATATGTTGCCCAATCCGACGGCCGACCCGACGACGGCCATCATGGTTCCAAAACTGCTGCTGAATGCTCCTCTTTGTTCAGGTTTCATCGTAATTTTTCGTATATGGGTTGAATAAGACCCCGGGGAAACAACCTGCGGCAACCGTACCAACGTTGGTGTGCAGGCTGTTCTGCACGGTGCCGTCCCAACCGCAACGCGTCGGGCCGGCTGCATCGGTTACACGGTGGTTCCCGAGAATAAGGAACCGCAAAAATAGTGTAAATTTGCAAAGCGGACAGCATACACTCTGTCGCTTTTATATCCGCCATGATTTTCAAACCCCAGACATACCGCATTGCGGACCGCCCCGAAGAGCCGTTTATCGACGAAGAAGAGATTGAATCGCTATTGTCATCCCATGCCCGCTCCTCAACGCAAGAGGTTGAAGCGGTCATTGCCCGCTCGATGGAGCGCGAACGCCTATCGCTGCAGGAGGTTGCCGTTCTGCTGGGTGCCTCGGCCGACGACCGGCAACGCGTCATGGCCGCCGCCGAACAACTCAAACGCGAGGTGTACGGCAACCGAATCGTACTCTTCGCCCCGCTCTATATCGGCAACCGCTGTACGAACCGCTGCGCCTACTGCAGTTTCCGCGCCGACAGCCTCGAAACAGTACGCAAAACACTCTCCGACGCCGAAATCGTGCAGGAGGTCGAAGCCCTCGAACGAGCTGGACACAAACGACTTATCCTGGTCTATGGCGAACATCCGCTCTACAGCCCTGAATACATTGCCCACACGGTGCGCACCACATACGGTGTGCATACGGCTCCGGCCGGGGAGATTCGACGGGTCAATATCAATGCGGCTCCACTGACGGTCGAAGGATTCCGCACGGTGCATGAGGCGGGTATCGGCACCTACCAGATTTTTCAGGAGACCTATCATCGGGGAGCATACTCCCACTATCACCTGGGAGGCAAAAAACAGGACTACGACTGGCGGCTGACCGCACTGGACCGTGCCATGAAGGCCGGTATCGACGACGTGGGGCTGGGGGCTCTGCTGGGACTGCACGACTGGCGGTTCGAAATTATGGGGCTGGTACGCCACACCAACCACCTGGAGGCTTGCTTTGGTGTCGGACCGCACACAATTTCCTTTCCACGCATCAAAGAAGCTTCGGCATCCCTGCCCGCTGCCTCGCCCGTCAGCAATGAAGATTTTGCCTATGCGATTGCCGTGCTGCGCCTGGCGGTACCCTACACGGGCCTTATTCTGACAGCCCGCGAACCGGCCGCCATTCGGGATATGGCCATTCGTTACGGGGTCTCCCAAATCGACGGGGGAACACACCTCGAAATCGGCAGTTACACAGCGGCGGAAACCGAAACAACCTCCCCGAAGAACGGTGAATTGGGAACCCGTCAGTTTGCCATCAACGACAACCGCTCACTGGAAGAGATTATCTACTCGCTGATGCAAAATGACTACCTGCCCTCGTTCTGTACGGCATGCTACCGTCGCGGGCGAACCGGCGAACACTTCATGGAGTTTTCAGTCCCGGGTTTTATCAAACGTTTTTGCGGTCCGAACGCCATTCTGACCTTGGCCGAATACCTCTCGGACTACGCCTCCGCCGAGGTGGCTCAACGGGGCTGGGCTGCCATCGAACGGGCTCTCCTGTCGCTACCGTCTTCGTCGGCCGAACTGACACGCGAACGTCTCCAACGCATCCGCAACGGCGAGCGTGACCTCTACTTTTAAGTAAGGCGGCGCCGACCGAGAATGGCCGCCATGGTTGTCCGAGAAACTGCGACTTCGAGAGAAGCCGCCGACCTACGCGTCCAGCGGCTTTGCCGCTCGGGGGTGGGCGCAAGGTCGAAAAAGACGGAAATTATTGTTCGAGCAGATGCGACTTCGTCAGAAGTCGTGCTGTTCGCAGCCGCCCGGATGCGGAGAACCAGTGCCGCTCGGCACTCGAGCCGACTTGTGTCTACCCCATACTTCGCAGGCTGCGATTCGAGGCGAACCGTGTTTGCCAGTAGAATGCGACTTCGTTAGAAGTCGTGCAGGCCGAAGCCGCCCCAAGCGGAGGCCTGCTCCTCACGGAGCAATCCCCGCCGGCTTCGACCTGAGGTACCGCCATGAGACGGTGCAGTTCTGTTCGAGTGCCGAGCGGCACCCTTCGCGTGTCCGGGTTTCCTCGCTTGGGGGTTATCTTCTCTTTGCGCTCTCTTTCCTCCGGGAGAGGCTGAGCAGCTCCCTGCGCCTTCCCCCTCTTCCTCTACACGGATACCCCTGCGGATTACTCCTCCCTTATCCCGCTCCTTCGATTCCCC
>NBJMC04203__coassemble_1063_pt1 | contig 12071 bp, 7 predicted proteins | sample NBJMC04203__metabat2_high_PE_019 | metagenome-assembled genome bin NBJMC04203 | reverse complement strand
AATCATTCATGACCGCAAGGAGTATCTCGATTCCGAGTTGGAATACCCGATATCCCGGGCGTACGGGGCAAATCGTTTCATCCGGATTGATTTGATTCGAGTGAGAGACAATCGGCTGCAATTTGTCGAGTTGAAACGTATTCAGGACAATCGACTGCTGAATCAGGACGAATCCGCTCCGGAAATCATCACCCAGATGAAGAGTTACTCCGACTTCATACAAGAAAATGCGGACCGGCTACTGTCCTATTACAAGACCCTGTACAAGATTAAACGCGACCTGGGCCTCCCCACTCCCGTTATAGACGAGGAATCTCTGACTTTGGATACAAGCCCCGTGCTTATGATTAAAAATCTCTACACCAAGGAGACCCCACAACGCCGTGCTCGTCTGTCAAGAATCATATCACACCTCCAACAAAACGCAATCACTTACGAACTATGCGATTAGTCCTCCTTGGAGGACTTGATAAAACAGTAGCAGTCGGATTGAGACACAGGTTCAAATGCTTCACCCCGTATGCAGTGGTGCTGAGGGGAGATTGTGCGAACCTTTTTTCGGTCCAGACTCCTATTTAGTCCGCTATTGACCTTTTTATTTCTCCTGCAGCGGCTTGTGTTTTGAGGAAGATACCCCCCACAGAGTTCACGCCAAATATAACAAAAGACGGTGCCAATTAAGCACCGTCTTTGGAGCGGAAAACGAGACTCGAACTCGCGACCCCAACCTTGGCAAGGTTGTGCTCTACCAACTGAGCTATTTCCGCAGGATGTTGTCCACATCAGGAACCGCGTTCCCTTTGTTTGCGTTGCAAAGATAGAGCGAATTTTTCATTCCACCAAACACAATCTGCATTTTTTGAACATTTATTTGTAAGAAAGCCCTGTTCAACTGCGCTAAATCATTTAGAACCAAACAAAAAAGCGGAGACTTTTTTTCACGCAAAGAGCCTCCGCTTCAAGATATAAATGTAATTACCCCTTCCCCGGTCTACCTCCAAACCACGCCCCTATCGTCCGACGCGAATCATCTCTACGGGCTGCTCCTGCACGGCGTCCATCGGCTCGGCCGTGTACTTCACTCGAGTGAAATCAATGGCAGCCACATCGATACAACGTATCGTATTGTTGTAAGCCGTTTTATAGTACACCTTTTTGTGGGTCAGGTCGATAGCCGATGTCCACTGTGTCGCGCTCGGAATATCGGGGCACTGACCTTCAGGATGGTCGATGCCAATCGGGACATCAAAATTGTTGAGCAGATGGAAACATTCCGTGACTGTTTCGAATGCAGTTTCGCGTTGGGGGGCCGTTGCGCGGAAGAAGGCAGCACGCACGAAACGCGACGGCGGCGTATCGTCCCCCGGCAGCCCGAGAAATCCCGAATTGCTACCTGTCGGAACCAGGGTAATGCCGCTTAATGGACGCGAAGGAGCGTTCCCCGGCTGCAAATTGACATAGTTGTTCAGGTTGGTGAGGTGCCACTGGAAGCCCGGCGCATTGGTCAGCACCCCGACCTCATTTTCATAAAACGAGGCCTCTCCATTCACGATTTCCAGCACCACCTGCCTCCCCGACGGATCACCAATACGCCAGTGGACCACTGACGACGGATAGAGACCTACAACACGCACCGATGAAAGTGCTGCTTTCACTTCGTCAATCGTCGAGAACTGGGAGAGCATCCAGCCGGCCAGTTGCAGGTCCACGACCGTGCTGTCGTTGGCCGACGGCTCGTAGGATTGGTAACTGCCGTACTGCGGAAAGAAGAAGAGCCCTGCCGAGAGTCCCGCCTCGTTGATACCTTCTGCGATAAACTCTTTTTGGACTACGGCCAACCCCACCACACCATATTTGGCCGTGTATTGCAGCCCGTTTTGACCCGTTGGGGTCATTGAGCGGAGCGCCTGCCCGCGCGGGATAATTACATATTGGCTCACCAGGGGGCCTTCGGACCATTCGATGGTTCGGGATTGGATGTAGCTCCCGTCTTTGGCCGTCAGGGCGATACCGGTGCAGGCCGCAGCAGGTACGAGGGATGATGTCAGAAGTGCGGCACCTGCGATGAGAGAGAGAAGAGTTTGCTTTTTCATAGGATACATATTTACCCCAATGAAGGTAGCAAATATCGTGCAATAGCCCTGCACTGCGCACAAAAAAGTCATTGACAGCTGCCCCCTCAAACAAAAAAAGGAGGCAGACGTTCAGTCTGCCTCCCAATCGAGAGAGCTGTTGACGAGGATTGAACTCGTGACCTCTTCCTTACCAAGGAAGTGCTCTACCACTGAGCTACAACAGCAACGGTAACGATGTCAATCATCCGATTAACGAGTGCAAAGGTAGACAAAAAATCAGAACTCGCAAACCTGCACCTCGATTTTTCTGCATTTTTTAGTTTTTCCCGTTTTTAACCTCCTCAACCGTATGCGAAAAACGCAGCACACTTAAGAGAGTGCCTGCTGAATATCCGAGAGCAGGTCACCCGCATCTTCCAACCCGATGGAGAGGCGGATGGTGGTCGGTCGGATGTCCATATCGCGCCGCACCGCCTCGGGGAAGGGTCCGTAAATGGTACTCCAGGGGTGGATAGCCAGCGACTTGTTATCGAAGAGGTTGGTAGCCCGGTGAATCAGCTTCAGCCGGTTCAGGAAGGCGAAGCAGGCCTCTTGGGAGGCGAGTTCAAGGGTCAGCATGGCACCGGGCGCCTCGCCGAACTGTCGGCGGGCAACCGCGTGAAACGGGTGTGACGGGAGCCCCGGATAGTGCACCGCTTCAATCTGCGGCAGTTGTTCCAGCGCACGCGCCAACGCAAGGGTGGTCTGTGACATCCGCGCATAGCGCACTTCGAGGGTTTCGAGCCCCAACGACTGCTGATAGGCGACCTGCGGGGTCATGTAAGCCCCCAGGTTGCGGTGGATTTCGCGCCGCAGTTTGGCCGTAAAGGCCGCCTGCGGCGGCACGCCATACTGTTCGGCCGCACGAGCCAGTTTGGGACGCCGACTCCAGTCAAAGGTTCCGTAATCGACGAGCAGTCCTCCGAGCCCCGTAGCCCCGCCCGAGAGGTATTTGGTGCTGGAGACAATTTCGAGGTCGATACCCCACTCCGCAGCACGAAAGGCCGAGAAGGGAATTACGGTGGTATCGGCCACCAGCGGCACCCCCTGCTGACGGCAAACCGCCGACAACGCCTTCAGGTCGGCCACCTCCAGCTGCGGATTGGTCACCACCTCAAGGAAGAGCGCGCAGCTGTTGTCGTCCATCGCCGCGGCCACACACTCGGGGCGGGTCACATCGACCCACCGCACTTCGACCCCGAAATCGGCCAGTGTCGAAGCCAGCAGCGAATAGGTATTTCCGAATAGGTGGGGCGAAGCGACGATATTATCTCCGGCCCGTGCCACGGTCATCAGGAGGTTGGCAATGGCTGCCATGCCGGAGTTGAAGGCCGTTACGCTAAAGGCCCCCGTCGCCGCCCGCACGCGCGTTTCGAAGTGTTCGACCGTCGGGTTGGTGATACGCGAATAGGCGTGGTCGGCCGAACGTCCCGTAAAGGCGGGTTCCATGGCCTCGGCCGTTGCAAATTCATAGGCAGCCGTTTGGTAGACCGGCATATTGAGTGCCCCGTGGGGGTCGGGTTTTGCGGTCGGCACCGCGAGCACGGAAGCCGTAAAACCCCGTTTCGGATTGTCGTTCATCGGTTGTAACAGGAAAATAAGGAGAGCAAAGATAATACGCCAACCGGAACAGGCCACAAGAGGCGGCACGTTTTAGCACATAAATGTCCTCCGCGGGCAAAAAGCAAGCCCTTCCACATCCCCCAAAAAAGGAGATGGAGAAGGGTTCCCGGGTTCTTGACACCCCAATCAGGCTTCCGGTTCCGCCTTCGACTGCGGCGGCAACGCGGCCTCCTCGGCCAACGTCTCGTCTCCCGCCTCATCGTCCAGCGGAGTCAATGCCGCCGGCATCTTCTTGGCTGCCTTCACACCCAGTTTCCGCAACGACTCGGCGCGACGCACCAGATTGCCGTTTCCTTCGCGCAACTGCCCGAGGGCGGTTCGATAGGCCTTATCGGTACGCCCCAGCGCATCGCCAATGGCCAAAAAGTTTTCGGCAAACCCCACAAACTTGTCGTAGAGCAATCCCCCCTGCCGAGCAATTTCGAGGGCATAACGGTTTTGGTTTTCGCGCCGCCAGAGGTCATCCACGATTTTGAGGATGGAGAAGAGGTTGGTCGGACAGCTGAGAATCACCTTTTTGCGATAGGCGTCGTCCCACAGTTTTTCGTCGGCATGGAGCGCCATCAGAAAGGCCGGCTCACTCGGGATGAACATGATGACAAAATCGGGCGAGGCCTCCGTGAGTTTCTGATAACTTTTAGCGGCCAGTTCGTCGATGTGCTTGCGCACCGAAGCCACATGAGCCGTCTGCGCCGCTTTCCGTGCCGCCTCGTCCCCTGTCTCCTCGGCGTCAATGCAGTTGGCATAGGCCGTCAGCGAAACCTTCGAGTCAATAATCATCTGCTTCCCGTCCGGCAGGAGCAACACCACATCGGGACGCACGTGGTTCCCCTCCTCGGTGCGGTAATCGGCCTGCACACGAAAGTGCACCCCTCTCTGCAGTCCCGAATTTTCGAGCAGCGTCACGAGGGTCACCTCACCCCAGTCGCCCTGCATCTTGCTGTTGCCCCGCAGCGCCGTCGCCAGGTTGTTCGCCTCACGGCTCACCTGATTGCTCATCTCGTGGAGGCGTTTGATTTCCGCCTCCAGCACCTTGCGTTCGGAGGCCTCCTGTTCGATGCGCTGGCGGAAGCGCTGAATATCCTCCCCGAACGGTTTGAGCAGTTCAGCAATGTTCTTTTGGTTCGTATCCGTAAACCGCCGGGATTTTTCCTCGAATATCGTATTGGCCAGGTTTTGGAAATAGTCCGTAAACTGTTTTTCGAGTTTTTCGCGTTCGGCCGTTTGCGACTGGAAGCGCTCGGACCAGATGCGCACATCGGCCTCGGCCGCCGCCACCCGTCGGTCGGCCTCGGCCTGCACCTCGGTCACACGCCGTTCCGTTTCGGAGCGTTGTTCGGCCAGCCGCCGTTCCGCCTCGGCAGCCGCCAACAGCTGCTGCCGCTCGGCTTCGGCGCGTTGTTCCAGCAACTGCGCCTGCGCCGCCTGCAGGTGCTGTTGCAGTTGCTCCCGTTCCGTACGCAACGCCACCGCCTCGGCCGCTCCACTGCGCGCCGACTGCTGTTCGGCGCGCAGCCGCACATACAACACTGCGGCCGCCACCGCCAACAATAATACCACGACTATCCAAATAATTTCCATACGCCATGTTCCTCTCTTATGGGGTCATTCCCCTTTCGATTAACTTATCTGACTCAAATCCAGTTCGACCTTTTTCTGCCGTCCGAGCCTTTCCAACGCTTCGCGCAACAGCGCGTTGCGCTCTTCGGCCAGCGCCGGGTCCTCGGCCAGCACCCCTTCGGCCACACTCCGCGCATACTCCAGTATTTCGCCATCCTTGGCCAGGTTCGAAACCTTGATTTCGATACCCTGACCGCTCTGCGCCGTACCGTCGATATCCCCCGCGCCGCGCAACTGCAGGTCGAGTTCCGACAATCGGAAACCGTCCGTAGTCGAGACCATGGCCTCCATCCGATGCCGTGCTTCAGTGGTCAGTTTGTCGCCCGTCATGAGGATACAGTAGGACTGCTCGCCCCCCCGCCCCACACGCCCGCGCAGCTGGTGGAGCTGCGAAAGCCCGAACCGTTCTGCGCTCTCGATAACCATCACCGTTGCATTGGGTACATTCACACCCACTTCGATAACCGTCGTTGAGATAAGGATTTGCGCTTTGCCCTCCTTGAAGAGTTCCATTCCGTAGTCCTTGAGTTTGGCGGGCATTTTGCCGTGCACCACCACACTGGTATATTTCGGCGGCGGGAACTCCCGTGCAATCACCTCGGCACCCGCCTCGAGGTTGGCCACGTCCATCTTTTCGGACTCCTGAATCAGCGGGTAGACGATATAGACCTGCCGTCCGCGTTCGATTTGCTCTCGGAGGAATCCGAAGAGCCTCAACCGGTGCGACTCACGGGCATGGGAGGTGTGGATGGGTTTTCGTCCCGGGGGAAGTTCGTCAATCACCGAGACGTCGAGGTCTCCGTAGAGGGTCATGGCCAGTGTCCGCGGGATGGGCGTGGCGGTCATCACCAGCACATGGGGCGGCATCTCCTGATTTTTGAGTCTCAGTTTGGCCCGCTGCATCACCCCGAAACGGTGCTGTTCGTCAATCACCACAAACCCCAGCCTCGAGAACTGCACCCCGTCTTCAATCAGGGCGTGGGTACCTATCAGGAGGTTTATTTCGCCCGAGAGGAGTCCTTCGGCAATCTCTTCGCGTTTTTTTTTGCGTGTACTTCCGGTGAGCAGTTCCACTTTCAGACCGGTCGTTTCGACCATTTCGACTATCGAGCGGTAGTGTTGCGTGGCGAGGATTTCGGTCGGAGCCATGATGGCGCTTTGGAATCCGTTGTCGGCGGCAATCAGCACGCACAGCAATGCGACAATCGTTTTTCCGCTCCCCACATCGCCCTGCATGAGGCGGTTCATCTGGTGTCCGCTAATCATGTCGCCGCGTATCTCCTTCACCACCCGTTGTTGGGCTGCCGTGAGGGCAAAGGGGAGATTCTCGTGGTAGAACATGTTGAAATAGCCTCCGATTTTCGGCATCAGATAGCCTTGACTTTTCTCGGTTCTTACGCGCCGTTGCCCGAGCAGTTGGAGTTGGATGACGAAGAGTTCTTCGAACTTCAGCCGTCTCATGGCGGCATTCAGGGCTTCGGCCGATGCCGGGAAGTGAATATCGTGGAGAGCCTGAGCGCGGGTTACGAGCCCCTCACTCGCCAACAGATAGGACGGCAATGTTTCGGGGATATTGTCCTTGACCACTCCCCAGAGGGTCCGCATGGCATTGTATATCGCCCGCGTTCCCAGCCCCATGGAGGAGAGTCGTTCGGTGGTACTGTATATGCCCTGCATTCCGACGGGTTCCTGTCCCTCGACCACAATCGGGGGTTCGAACTCGGGATGCACCATGTTGGGAGTTCCGTTGAACATTGTGGGTCGGCCGAAAAAGATATATTCCCGCCCCACTTCGAGTTTTTTCATCACATAGCGCACCCCCCGGAACCAGACCACCTCCATTTCTCCGGTATCATCGGACACCACCAGCGACAGTCTTGCCTTGGGTCCGTGTCCGATAATTCCCATGTCCACGACCCGTGCCCTGACCTGAACGAATTGCGTTGCCATTTCATCGTTGAGTTGGGCAATGGGATAGATTTTCGAGCGGTCTACGTATCGGAACGGGATATGCATCAACAGGTCGCCAAATGTCTCGACGCCGATTTCGGCCGCGAGCGTTTCGGCTCGTTTTTGTCCGATACCGGGGAGGTACTGTATGGGTCTGTCGAGGATAGTATCCATAGGGTCTATGACAAAGGTAACGAAATTCGGCGGCATTTTGGATGGGTACAAACGAAAAGTGGGGTCCACGGATTGTTCAGACCGAAATAAGGATTATATTTGTTTTTTGCAGGAGCCGTTCAGGGAGATCGGCCGACGGAGTGGCGTTTCCGAACGCCGCGGTGCGACACCGGTATCGGCTTCTGACAGCCAGTATTCAGTAACCGTACTCGTTATGAAGAGACTACTGTTCGTATCGTTCGCCTTGTGGGGCATGTTCGGCCCCGCTCAGTCTCATGGTCAGTCGCTGTCGTTTCAGCCGGGCGAGGAGCTGACCTATACGGCCAGTTACAGTGCCGCCGTGCTGACCACCGATGTGGCGACGGTGACCTTCCGCACCACAACCGACCAGGTGGAGGGGATTCCCTGTTATCGGATTTGGGCCCGCGGAGTAACGCGTCCGTTCTACTCGGTCTTTTTCAAGATGGACGACGTGTATGAGACGTGGCTTGAGCAATCGAGCCTTCGTCCTCTCGTGGCCACCTCGGATTTGAAGGAGGGGAGCTACCGTTACCGCAGTCGGATGCAGTTCAACTGGAAGTCGGGGTTGGTCTACACCTATGGTAAGAATCTGAAACGAGGCTACGAGAAGGGGAGGACCATGTCCGTCACGGGAGCCGACTTGGACCCTGTGTCCCATTTTTTCAACCTGCGCTGCCTCGGCGCGTTGAGCCAGATGAAGAGCGGTCAGAAAGGTCGTTTGAATTTGGTGATGGTCGATACGATACGCACCGTGGAGTACAAGTTTTTGGGGCGTGAGATTATCGAGACCCCGGCCACGGGTCCGGTTCGTTGTTTGAAGTTCACGTGTCAGTTGGCGCCGGACGATGCCCAGTCGTTCCAGGAGGGGACCGATTTTTTCATTTGGTTGTCGGACGACCAGAACCGCATTCCGGTTTATCTGGAGACTCCGATACGTGTAGGTCGGGTTTTTGCTACGCTGACCGACTGGAAGAATCTGGCCCATCCCTTTTCGTCCCGCATACGGCAATAACCATTCCACAGACTTACCTTAAATCAAAATAATCAAAGAGTAGATAAACCACACAAAACAATGACACATCAAGGCCTCAATTCGGAAGAAGTCGCCGCGAGCCGTGCCAAGCACGGCAGCAACAACCTTACCCCTCCCCCGCGCACTCCGCTGTGGAAGCTGTTTTTGGAAAAGTTCACCGACCCGGTGATACGTATTTTGTTGATAGCCGCCTTTTTGTCGTTGGGTATTTCGTTTGTGCACGGCGAGTTTTACGAGACCATCGGGATTTTCTGCGCTATTTTTTTGGCCACCGGGGTATCGTTTTGGTTCGAGGTGGATGCCGCGCGCAAGTTTGACATTCTGAACCAGGTCAATGACGACAGCCCGGTTCGTGTGATACGTGACGGTGAGGTTCGCGAAGTGGGGAAGAAGGAGATTGTGGTGGGAGATATTATTTTGTTGGAGACGGGCGATGAGATACCTGCCGATGCCGAGTTGTTGGAGTCCGTGTCTCTTCAGGTGAACGAGTCGAACCTGACGGGCGAACCGTCAGCTTCGAAGAGCATCCATCCCGAAGATTTCAAGGCCGACGCGACCTATCCGGGCAACCATGTATTGCGGGGGACAACGGTGATTGACGGTCATGGGGTGGCTCGCGTGATACGGGTCGGGGACGCCACGGAGTTCGGCAAGGTGGCGCGTCAGGCAACGGTGAAGTCGGAAGAGACGACCCCGCTGAACCGCCAGTTGGAACGGCTGGCCAAGCTGATTGGGGTGATTGGTTTTGCACTGGCGCTGATTACGTTCCTTGCGCTGTTCCTGAAGGATGTGTTCGACGGTCAGGACAACTTTACACTGGGTCAAATCGGTCTGTTGGGGGCAGTATTGGCAGGTGCTGCCGTCGCGTTAGTAAAGGTATGGATACCGATAGTGTACGATGCCTTTTATTTGCTGGGCAAGCCCAAGGAGATGCCTGCCGCCGTCGAAAAGCTGGGATGGATGTTCTGGTTTGTCTTCGGGGTATTGGTATTTATTGCGATAGCTGCCATTGGGCTGCTGTTCGGAGTGAATCCGCTGTCGGGGGCTTCGTGGATTAGTCTGGAGGCCGCAGGACGTATTCTGAACTACTTTATGGTGGCGGTGACGCTGATTGTGGTAGCCGTTCCCGAGGGTCTGCCGATGAGCGTTACGCTGTCGCTGGCTCTGTCGATGCGTAAGATGTTGAAGTCGAACAATCTGGTTCGGAAGATGCACGCCTGCGAAACGATGGGTGCCACGACCGTAATCTGCACCGACAAAACGGGGACCCTGACCCAAAACCAGATGAGCGTCGAAGCGGCTCATTTTGATTACGGGGTTGCACCGTCACTGGTTTACGAGGGGATTGCAATCAATACGACGGCGAACCTGAACCACGACGACCCGGCCCATCCCAAGCCTCTGGGTAATCCTACCGAGGGGGCTCTGCTGCTGTGGCTCGAACGGGACGGGATGGACTATACCGCACTTCGCAACGGGGCTTCGGTGGTAGCTCAACTGCCCTTCTCGACGCGCCACAAGTATATGGCCACGATAGTACGCTCTGGGGCCGATGGTGCTCAGGGCACTACCCTGCTCTATGTCAAGGGGGCTCCGGAGATGGTGCTGTCGCGTTGCAACAGTCTGAGCGACACTCAGAGGCAGGAGATTGAAGCCCGTTTGCTGGAGTATCAAGGTAAAGCGATGCGCACGCTGGGCTTTGCTTATCGGGTGCTGCCGGCCGAGACGGATTATTCACACTATGATTCCGAGCAGATAAAGGCATTGGTGGCTGAAGGCGGGCTGACTTTTGCCGGCTATACGGCCATCATGGACCCTGTTCGTGGGGATGTACCGGCGGCAGTGGCCGAGTGTATGCGTGCGGGTATCGCCGTGAAGATTGTGACAGGCGACACGCCGGGGACAGCTCGTGAAATCGGTCGTCAAATCGGTTTGTGGAATCCCGAGACCGATGGTCCTCAGAACGAGATTACAGGGGTTGAGTGGGAGGCTCTCACGGACGAAGAGGCGCTGGAACGGGTCTCTTCGATTAAAATCATGTCCCGCGCCCGCCCGATGGACAAGCAACGACTGGTTCAGATGTTACAGCGCCGCGGTGAGGTAGTTGCCGTAACGGGTGACGGGACCAATGATGCTCCGGCGCTGAACTTTGCGAATGTGGGTCTTTCGATGGGCAGCGGCACGTCAGTGGCCAAGGAGGCGAGCGACATTACCCTGCTGGACGACTCGTTTGCAAGTATTGCGACTGCGGTTATGTGGGGTCGGTCGGTGTACCGGAATATCCAGCGTTTCGTGCTGTTCCAACTGACCATCAATGTAGCCGCGCTGACGATTGTCTTTATGGGTTCGTTGCTGGGTTTCACGCTGCCGCTGACGGTAACCCAAATGCTGTGGGTAAACCTGATTATGGACACGTTTGCAGCAGGGGCATTGGCCTCTTTGCCGCCCGACAAGCGGGAGATGAACCATCCTCCGCGTCGTCTGACCGATTTTATTATCAGTCCGTTTATGCGTCGGTCCATTTTGTGGACAGGATTCAGTTTTGTCGTGTTGCTGCTGGTCCTGCTCTACATTTTTGGTCATACAGCAGGAGGGGTTACCCCTTATAAGTTGTCTATTTTCTTCACGGTCTTTGTCATGCTCCAGTTTTGGAACATGTTTAATGCGAAAGCCTATGCGAGTGGCCGCAGTGCGTTTCACGGCTTGACTCATGACACGGGATTTTTGGTGGTATCGCTGCTGATTGTGGTGGGTCAGATACTGATAGTGTCGTTTGGTGGCGAGGTGTTCCGCGTTGTACCGTTGTCGTTGCGCGACTGGGTGATAGTGATAGCCTCGACTTCAGTCGTGTTGTGGATAGGCGAGGTCGTTCGTCTGATTCAGGCTCGCCGTTCTCGGTCATAGATTGGGATTGAGTTTTTGGACCTTTCATCCGCGCTTTGAGATTTCTCAGAGCGCGGTTTTTGTTTTGGGTGGTTGGCGGGTTGAATAGGTCGTAAGGACGCTTTCCCGGGGGCCGACGGCAGCACGATACTGCAAACAGGAAACCCTAATGCACAGACTATTCCAATTTATGGAGCTGACGGAAGTTTATTGACCGAGGAGAGCACATTAGGATTACGATTTATAAAGATTACGACAAGTGGCATATTGAGCGAAAACACCTCTCAAGTTTATGCGATTAAAAATCCGCTTGTATTTATTTGTGGAGTGTCATCTCTGTACGACTGGTATACTGAGTCTTTTCAGAACAATGCTTTGTGGGGCGATAATGTCGAGAAAAGTGCTTATGACCCTTGTCCCGCTGATTGGCGCGTACCAACAGATGCCTCCCTTACCTTCGGAGATATAACAGTAGAGACTACAACGGTATCCGGTACAGGAAGGGAAGTCGCCAATGGAAGGACTTATCAATCTATGGCCTGGTTTCCAATGGCCGGACGTCGTAACAACGACAGTGGTACTTTGCGCTACGTAGGTGGTAGCAGTTGTTCTTGGTCTGCTTCTATTAGCGATACATACTCAATAAGTTTATA
>NBJMC04203__coassemble_1062_pt1 | contig 12078 bp, 9 predicted proteins | sample NBJMC04203__metabat2_high_PE_019 | metagenome-assembled genome bin NBJMC04203 | reverse complement strand
CCATGCGAGAGGATGATTATCGTTCAATGTGTTTGAACGGCGTAAACTTCCGTCCTCCGCCTTCGAATCCTGCATTTTTGTAGAATTCGACGAAGGTCAGACGCACCGGGTGGACAAATGCCCCGAGGACGCTGACAAAGATGTTCAGGCCGTGTCCGATAAGGAGGATAATAGCCATGACAATCCAGCTCACCACGGGTATATCCCCGCTGAGACCAACTGCCAGCGCATTGAATACCTGCGCAATAATGGTACCGCAGAGGCCGATGGCGAAGAGTCGCACGTAGGAGACCAAGTCGCCTACCACGCCGGTAGCCATTTCGTAGCAGCTGTACAGACCTGCTCCCACATTGATAAGTGGGTTTTTGTGGGGCGAGTTGAAGAAGAAAATCAGCACGCCGGCCACACCGAGCAGGACATAGAAGAGCAGGCTTGTCGCCGGCACGAGCCCCAGGAAGACTAGAATCCCGCTAATCATCAGGATAACCCAGCCCAGGGTCGAGAGTCCGTAGAGAAAGCTTCCGTTCTGTTTCGAGCGGTTGAAGATGCGGAGGATTTGCCCGAAGAGCACCTGCGCAGCGCCCAGTCCCACGGCCACATTGAACATGGTATCGTTCGAGAGGAAGTACTCTTTGAATCGCACCAGAGCGGGCACTTTAGCCAGCTCCAGCCCAAAGACATTGCCCGTGAGCATCCCGAACAGGACCGCGCCGAGGTTCAGGAAAAACACCAGCCAGGCATAGTCGCGGAACTTCACGGGAATCTTCCGCCAGAAAAGGATAATGGCCAGGATAAAGAGTATGCCGTATCCAGCGTCGCCGAAGCACATCCCGAAGAAGAGCATAAAGAACGGCGCAAAGAAGGGAGTCATATCCAACTCATTGTACTTGGGCAGCATGTAGAGTGCCCCGACCGGTTCGAAGAGCCGCGCAAAGAAGTGGTTTTTAAGTTTGATGGGAGGATTTTCCTCTGCTTTTGCCTTATCCGACTCATAAATCACCCCTTGTTCGTTCAGGAAGGCTTCGACCTGAGGCCGTTGACTTTCGAGCGACCAGGCTTCAACCAGTTTAATCGTCCCGTCGGCAAACGACTCTCCGGCATTCACCGCGTCGTCGAACGTAATGCGCTCCTGCAGGTTCAGGTACTCGGTACGTATCGCCTCACGCGAGAGTGCCGCCCGAACCTCAATGGCCTGTTGTTCCTTTTCCTGTTGGAGGTAGGCTTCGATTTGAGCCTCTTTTTGGGTAAAGGTCATCTCAGGGGCCTTCAGTTCCACCACGGCACTCCCGAGGTCAATCGGTTCAGGAGCCGCTCCGTTCTCACCCGCGAGCGGTTGCGCCACCACGAAATAGGTCTCCCCACCCACATTCTGCGCCACAACCTGAATGGCATACTCCTGTTCCCACTCGGGACGATACTGTTTGGCCGCCACGGCAAAGAAACGAATCGCTATCCCCTCCTCATCCCGCAGCCGTTTGATTTCCTGCGGGTCGAACTCGCCCCACATGGCGAGTTCGTCCAACTCAGCCGTTGCCTTCACGCGCAACGTTTCGAGTTGCGCGAGCCGTTCCGCCGCAGCCTCATAGGCTTCGACAGCCTCCGCCACGGTCGCATAAGGCTCCGCAGGAAGCGTCTGCTCCTCTTTTGCGTCCTTTTTCAGAGAGCCGAGCCGCTGATAGGCCGTACGATAACGCTCTACCGTAGCCGCCAACTCACGCACCTCTGTCGGTGCCTCCCACTCACGGAAGGTCACATCGACCACCCCCAACTCCCGCAATCGCTCCATAAAGGGCTTCACATCGCCATGGTACAACAGCAGGTTGTACCGAATCATGGGTTCTATCATAATGCTGCCTCCGCTTCCAATCTGGATTTAACAATCTTTTGGGACGATTTGGAGAGGTTCTCTTCGTCTTCGAGGAACCGTTTGATTTTCCGTATCGCCTCCTGATAACCCGGTATCTGCACCTTCTCGTAGAGGTTCACCTTTTGAGTGGTTTTTTTCCGGGCCTTTTCGAGGAGCTCCATCTTTTTCTGGTAGAACTCGCTTTCGACACCCAGCCGGGCCAACTCTTTGAGTATCCGCATCCCGTCGGCTATCCAGAGCGGAGTACTGAAGAGGTTGTAGGGTTTTTCGGTGTACTGAATATCCTTCAGCACGGGAATCTCCACCCCGGCAATCTTCTGCACTCCGACTTCGACCGTTTTCACTTCGATGAGCGACGGGTCGAACTCGCCCCACAACTGAACCATGTAGTCATATTCGGCCATCGTACGGTCCAGTTGGCGTTTGAGCTCGGTCATGCGGTCCTTGGCCTTTTTGACCTCGGAGCGCAGAGCCGACTCTTTGCTCTTGATGGTCGGCAGGGCCTTTTGCCGCATGGTGAGTTGTTTTCCCAACTCGCCGAGTGCCGTTTTATTGAATTGAAATTTAATCATTGTTCATTCTCCCGCTTAATATAGTGTTGTCCAAGGGTTTGCGTCACCGCTGTCGGAACGCACTCAAGGTACAACCCGATTAGCTTTCGGGAGCCGCTTCAAGGGCATCACCCGTCGCCGCTGCCCCGGCACTCACGTTACGACCCGCATCTTCCTTGGGCCAGTATTTCTTGAGGATAGCCTCCTTGATGGCCACTTCGCTGGGCGAGAAGTATTTGGCAAAGAGTTTCCAGGCCGTGTCGAGCATCTGGTTGATATCGATGTTGATGTCGATGGCCAGCAGGGCTTCCGAATACTCTTTGGCGAAGGCCAGCGTACGCTGGTCGTAGTCCGAGAGGTCGAAACCGTTTTCGAGTTTGGTACGGGCATTGGCGGCATCCGAGTAGAGACGCACGGCCGCATTCATCACCTGGGGATGGTCTTCGCGGGTTTTCTTGCCGATAACGAGCTGTTTCAGACGCGAGAGCGAACGGAACGGGTCCACAATGACCTTGCCGATTTCGGCATCGTTGCGCAAGAAGAGCTGCCCTTCGGTAATGTACCCCGTGTTATCGGGAATGGCGTGGGTAATGTCGCCGTCATTGAGAGTGGTCACCGCCAGAATGGTAATCGAGCCCCCGCTGGGCAGCTGCACCGCCTTTTCGTAGATTTTGGCCAGGTCGGAGTAGAGCGACCCCGGCATGGAGTCTTTCGAGGGGATTTGGTCCATACGGTTGCTGACAATGGCCAGCGCGTCGGCATAGAGGGTCATGTCGGTGAGCAGCACCAGTACCTTTTCCCCTTTGTCCACGGCAAAGTATTCGGCCGCCGTCAGGGCCATATCAGGCACCAGGAGTCGTTCGACGGGCGGGTTGTCGGTCGTATTGACGAACGAGACGATGCGGTCCAGCACCCCGGCATTGTCGAATACGGTTTTGTAGTAGAGGTAGTCGTCGTTGGTGAGCCCCATCCCGCCGAGGATAATCTTATCGACCTTCGCGCGAAGCGCCACCATGGCCATCACCTGGTTGTAGGGTTGGTTCGGGTCGGCAAAGAAGGGAATCTTCTGCCCCGACACGAGGGTGTTGTTCAGGTCGATACCGGCAATCCCGGTAGCAATCAGTTCCGAGGGTTGTTTACGTTTATAGGGGTTCACCGTGGGGCCGCCGATTTCGCGCTCTTCGCCCTCAATCGGAGCACCGTCGAGCGGTTCGCCGTAAGCGTTGAAGAATCGGCCGGCCAGTTGGTCGCTCACCTTGAGCATCGGCGGGTGGTGCAGGAACACCACTTCGGCATCGGTCGGAATCCCTTCGGTTCCGGCAAACACCTGCAGGGTCACGGTATCGCCCGCCACCTTCACCACCTGAGCCAGACGACCGGCCACCGTGGCCAGTTCGTCGTTGGCAGCCCCTTCGGCCTTGAGGGTCACCGTTGCTTTGGTGATGGCCGAGAGTTGGGTATATATTTTTTGAAATCCCTGAGTCTCCATAGTCTGTTCGAATATCGTTCGAGGGGGTTAGTTATTCTGTTCTTTAAGGATGTCCTGGACAGCATTGTAGTGACGTTTGAAGTCGTCGCTGTCAAAGGTCGAGAAGTTCATCTGCCGCAGTTCGTTGATGAGGCGTTTGTAGTAGGCCACACAAGCCTCGAAGTCATCGAAATGGAACGTGCGTCCGCAGATGTCCATTACCAGGTTGAACATATAGACCTGCCGCTCCATGGGGCAGTTGGCATCGTTCGCATCGAACGAGTCCTGTTGCAGGATAATGAAGTCGAGGAGTTCCGATTTCCAGTAGCGGTCGTGGTATTCGACCGGCACCCCGTCGTCCCCGAGGATGTTGATTTGTTCGAAGGCCTCTTTCCCGCGTTGTACGAGCGATTTGGAAGCCAGCACACGCGTCACCCAGTCCGAACCGTAGTTTTCGTCCAGGTATCCGATGATTTCGGGATATTCGAGGTATTTCGAGTAGCTTTCGAGGGGGTCGATGGCCGGGTAGCGTTTGGAGTCGGCCCGTGCCTGCGAGAGGGCATAGAAGCACCGTGCGGCCTTTTTGGTCGATTCGGTCACGGGTTCCTTGAGGTTACCCCCGGCGGGCGACACGGTACCGATAAAGGTTACCGAACCGGTCTGGCCGTTGTTCAGGTAGACCACCCCGGCGCGGGCATAGAAGTTCGAGATGATGGCCGAGAGGTCCACCGGGAAGGCATCCTGTCCGGGGAGCTCTTCGAGTCGGTTGGACATTTCGCGGAGCGCCTGCGCCCAGCGCGACGTCGAGTCGGCCAGCAGCAGCGCCTTGTACCCCATGGCCCGGTAGTACTCCCCGATGGTCATCGCCGTGTAGACCGACGCTTCACGCGCCGACACCGGCATGTTCGAGGTATTGGCAATGATGGTGGTTCGTTCCATCAGTTTGCGACCCGTGCGGGGGTCGTCGAGTTCGGGGAATTCGACGAAGGTTTCCACCACCTCGTTGGCACGTTCACCGCAGGCGGCCACGATAATCACGTCGGCATTGGCCTGTTTCGAGATACCGTGCTGGAGGACGGTCTTCCCGGCACCGAACGGACCGGGGATAAAGCCCGTCCCCCCTTCGGCAATGGGGTTAAAGGTGTCGATGGCACGGAAACCCGTTTCCATGGTTTTGAAGGGGCGCGGTTTTTCGCGGTAGGCCGTAATGGCCACCTTCACGGGCCACTTCTGCATCATCGAGAGGCCGTGTTCGACGCCGTTTTCGTCCACCACCGTGGCAATCACGTCCGTAATCTTGTAGTTCCCGGCCGGTGCAATCCATTTGAGGCGATAGGTACCCTCCATCTTGAACGGCACCATGATTTTGTGCTGCAACCATCCTTCGGGCACCCACCCGAGCCAGTCGCCGGCACGCACCTCCTGATTTTCGGCTGCCACGAGGGGCGTAAAGTCCCACCGCGATTCGAAGTCGAGCGGGTCGTTGTACTCCCCGCGTTTGAGGAAGACCCCTTCCATCGCTTTGAGGTCGTTCTGCAACCCGTCGTAGATACGGGTCAGGATACCCGGCCCGAGGGTTGCCTCGAGCATGTGGCCCTGGAACTCGACCCGCGTACCCCCCTTGAGGCCGCGCGTGCTTTCAAAGACCTGTACATACGCTTTGTCGCCCACCACCTTGATGACTTCGGCCATCAGCCGTACTCCGCCGTCCATCAGGATGTAGCAGATTTCGTTCTGCGACACCGGACCCGAAGTCTGAACCGTCACCAGGTTGGCTATAATACCAATTACTTCGCCCGTTGTTTTCATGTATGGTTATTTTTACTTTTGAATGCTTGGTTTGGATGGGTTGCTGCCGTGCGGGCAGCAACGCCGCCGAGGCAAACTCCTATGGCCGCATCGGCCAGTCATGTATCAGGTAAAACTTGGCACCCCGACTGCGGCGTTAATGGCATCCGCAGTGGTCAGTCCGCCGACCAGTTCGCGGAAGGTACCCCGACCGCATTCGGCATCGAGCACCGCCCAGCGATGCAGGATGTTGAGCCGTATCAGGTAGTCCATCACCCGTCCGATACCGAAGTAGTCCTGTTCGGCCAGCGTATCGGCAATGTCAGCCCTCAACTGGTCGAGTTTTCGCTCGCGTTCCACAAAATCTTCGGTCTCGAGCACCTGGACAAGTGCCTCGGCATAGGGGAAGGTGTCCTTCATCCCGAAATCTGCCGCTGCACTGTTCAGGTAGGCCTCCCGCAGTTCCGGATTGGTTTCTACAATCATCCCCGCACGGGTTTCCGCATCGAGGCCCAGCTGACGTCCCTTGTATGCCGCCACCATGTTCCGCACGGTGCGGTCGCAGTCGGCCCACTGCCGCAAGAAGGCAGGAACCGCACTCCGCGCCGGACACAGGTCGCTCCACCGACCCGCTGAAGTCGCATATCCCGATGCAGCCCCACACGTGTTGTAGAAAGTGATAAAGAGTTCCCGTTCCAGGTCATCCAGCGACAGGGGAGCCATCTCCTCGGGGTTTACGCTCTGCTCCTCGTCTGTTCGTGCACGGAAGCGGTCGACAAGGAGTCTCACCGAGCTCGGTACGGCCAGTCGGTCGAGGCGTTCGGCCAACTCTTCGGGCAACAGCTGCCCGCCGCCGTCCGTCTCATCGACCGTACGGTCCACCAGCAGCACCACCTCCTTGGGCGTCAGATTCCCCAACTGATTGAAAGGCAGTTTGGAACCCCGAATATACCCGATGATGTTTTCAATATCGTAATAGGTATAGAGGAGCCGTACGGCCCTTTGGTCAGCGGGTGAGAGTTCACCCATAATTTGCCGCTTGATGAGGGGGACATCGATGCGGAGCGTCCCCGCCACGACACCGTCAATGTCGAACGGATAGTCCGGCAATCCCGCTATCAAATAATAATACTGCATAAATGTCCTGATTCCAACGTAAAATAAATCCGTTTTGCTTCGTCTTCCCGACGGGGTCATCTTCTCCCGCGAGCCACGCTCTCCCCCTACGGTTCGGAGCACGAAGCGTTCTCACAGTGCGATTTCGCGCACCCTTCTACTTCTCGTCTCCAAAGAGCAGCTGAGCCACTTTCGGACGCAGGTAGGAACGGAACAGGGCATCGAAATCGGCATCGGCAAAGCTCACATAATAGCCCCCCTCCTTCACCATCACGCGAAACGGAACCCGCACGCGCGCATCGGTGACCACCTCAATCCCGTTATCGGCCCCGAAGCGTTCAGCCAGTGCATTTTTCACAGCCTCAACCAGTTCATTCCCCCGGTTTTCGGGCAGCACCACCCGCAGTCCCTGTTTCGGGTCGAGCGTTTGCACGGCCTCTACCGCCAGTTGCTGGATGAAGGAGTTGTCGCGCCATGCCTGACTCACGGCCGGAGTGACGACCTCCATCTGCACCATCGTTTCCACCTGTTGGCGCAGGGCGCTTTTCAGCTGCCCGGCCGCCAACCGCACCTCGTTTTCGGTATTGGTTTTGAGCTGAGCGGCAGCTTTTTCCGCCTGAGCCGTAATCTCACGCGCCTTATCCTGCGCTTCAGCCACGATTTTTTCCGCATCAGCATGCGCTTTGGCCAATACTGCCTCTGCTTCGGCACGCCCTTTCGAGAGTCCCTCGTTATAGAGTTTTTCAGTGAGTTGTTGGAGTTTGTTTTCCATGATATTAGGATGCTTTTACGCTTGACTAAATGAGTAATTCAGAGTTATTGGTGTTGCGGCCGAAGCAAATCGACCACCGTTTTGACCGGAGCAAAGGTCGAAATGGGTACCTCGACAAAAACCGTAGTCCAGTCGGCCATGGCTCCGTTCCACAGTCCGGGCAGCTCCTGTGCCTTGAGGGGTCGTCCGTCTTTGCTTTTTTCGGATATGAAACCTGTCTTTTTGTCGATATATTGTGTCAGGTCGAACTTTTTTCCCTGGAAATTACGCACCGCGCAGACCAGGTCCACCGGATTGAAATGCGTACCGCCTCCCATCAGTGCTTTCCGATGTTCGGGGTCAATCTGCGACGACTCAGCGATTTGGAGCGACAGTGTTCCGGGCATCCCGAGCGAGGTTTGCGCCCAGAAGGGTCCTCCTCCCGGTTCCCCTTCGTTGCGCACCATGCCGCACACACGCAGCGGACGGTCCAGCACACGCCGCAAATCGGCCATCGTCACCGAGGCCCCGGCCGGGAAACGATAGCAGAGTTTCTCTTCGACAAACTGCCGCACCTCCGAGACAAACGCCTCATGGTCGGCCATCCCGCCGTCAATGGCTTTGAGATAGGAGAAGATTTGCTGCTGGAGTTCCAGCGCCACCGCTCCCAACGCCTTTTTATAGAGTACCGTATCCCCTTTCAGGTGGTCGGGCACCACGTTGTCCACCGTTTTGATAAAAATCAGGTCGGCATCGATACGGTTCAGGTTCTCAATCAACGCCCCGTGTCCTCCCGGGCGGAACAAAATATCTCCATCGGCAGCATCCCCTTCGCGGAACGGGGTATTGTCCGGATTGACGGCAATCGTATCGGTCGAGGGCTCCTGTACCGAGTAGGTAATCTCATATTCCACCCCATACTTGGTCGCATACTCCCCTAACCGTTCCCCTACCAGCGCCTTGAAATCCTCCATGTGTTCGGGCGAAACGGTAAAATGAATCTTCGCCGGACTCCCCCCGTAGAGCGCCACCTCCACCAGGTGTTCTTCCATGGCGGTACGCCCGCCCTGCGGATATTTATGGAATTTTATAAGACCTTTGGGCTTTTTGCCCAGCCCCAATCCTGTACCTTCGGCAGGGTCGCCGCCCACAATCGCCGCCACCATCGCCTTCGGGTCCTTCATATTGACCTGCTGTTTGACGAGGTCTTCGTAGAAGGCAAACTTTTCGAGCCCCGAAAGCACCGCTTCAACCGCAGCACTGGCCTTGCGTTCCCCGACATATTCGTAGAGCTCCTTGAACATCCGCGAAGCCGCCCCGGAAGCCGGAACAAACTTTTCGACCGTCAGCCGACACACCGACTTGCCATACATGACGGCCAGTTCTGCCGCCTTTTCGGGGTCGAGTTTACGGATTCCGTCCCCCACAACCGCAGCACGGTCAATCGCCAGATACGGAAAACCGTTTCGGAACGCTTCGAGTTGTTCTTCTGCCGTGGCGGGGTTCATGCCCCGAGCGTTCAGTTGTGTCAGGTCTTTTTGAGTAAACATACGCTACGGATTTCGATGGTGATACCAAAGTCTAAAGTTAGGTATTATTTCTAAATTTGTATCAAAATTCCACCTCCAAAGCGACAAGATGACCAATTTTTTCGACAATTTCTCCCTCCGAAGCCACAACACATTCGGTCTGGAGGCCACGGCACGTTATTGGGCAGAATTTCACTCGACGGCCGAACTGATTGAAATAGTGCGCCATTGCCGGGAGCATGACCTGCCATGGTATGTGCTGAGCGGCGGCAGCAACATCATCCTGACGGGAAACTTTCCGGGTGTTATCCTTCACCCGGCCGCCCGGACCATTACCCGACCGGAACCCACGCTGGTACGCGCCGAAGCAGCCGTCGTATGGGATGAGTTGGTAGCCTGGTGCGTGGAACAGGGCTTGGGCGGTCTTGAGAACCTTTCGCTCATTCCGGGATATGTAGGGGCATCGCCGGTGCAAAATATCGGAGCCTACGGTGCCGAAGCCAAAGACACCATCGAAACGGTAGAATACCTCGACACCGAGACCCTGCAAATCGTGCGGCTGCCGGGAAGAGACTGCGCGTTCGGTTACCGCGAGTCCATCTTCAAGGGGACGCTGCGTGGTCGGGCGATTGTGACGGCCGTCGAATTTCGCCTGACGGATGAAAAAAGTGGGAATTATACCTATAATATAGGATACGGCGATTTGCACGAAAAAGTCATGGCTTTGGGAGGAGCATCCCTGGCACATATTCGGGAAGCGGTCATTGCCATTCGTCAGGCCAAACTGCCCGACCCTGCCGTCACGGGCAATGCCGGCAGTTTTTTCAAAAATCCCGTCATTCCGGCGGCACAGGCTGCTGCACTGCGGGCTCAACATCCCGATATGCCGGGCTATACGAGTGCCGATGGCAGTGAGGTCAAAGTGCCTGCCGCCTGGCTGATTGACCGCGCCGGATGGAAGGGTTTTCGCTGCGGCACGGTCGGCGTCCATCCCAAACAGGCACTGGTTATCATCAATCTGGGCGGGGCCACGGCTCAGGAGATTTTGAATCTGGCTCGGCGTATTATCGCCGATGTCGAGCAGAAGTTCGGCATTCACCTCACCATGGAGGTCAATGTGTTGTAACGCTACGGTGTTTGTTACAGAGTTCCTAATCCCCTTCGCGCGGTGAGGCTGCTGTTCAAACACCCCCACAAACACACACCATTCCTCCACTATCCATACCAGTTCTCAGCCAGCGGAGGGAGAGCTTACGTTGGGAGCGAATGCTCGACCCTTCGCCTGAGGTGAGTGCGGGCTGACGGTTTCTCAGGACACCGAAGCTTCTCGGACAATCCCTTCCGCCATTTTCGGTCGGCGCCGCCCCCCGACGACTGAAAGCCGTCCGGCGCCTGACCGACGGTTTCTTTCGAAACCATTTTCTCAGACACGGGTCGGCTCGAGTATCCGCGCTCCCGCAACCCGCAAAGTTTTTAGGCCGAAGCCGCCCGGAAGCGGAGGCCTGCACGGTTTCTCGCGAAACCGATTTTTTCAGACACGTGTCAGTTGAAGTACCGACAATACATCCTAATGCGAAGCAAAGCCGACTGCAGTAGCAGTCGTGAGAGCCGCAGCCTCGTCCCGTGAAGGCTCGATGCCCAGCTGTACCGGGTTGCTGAAGCAACCCGTCGGTCCGAAGCCCCCCCGGCGGAGGACCGAAAATAGCCGAAGCTATTTTCACTCTCCGCTGGCTTCGGCCCGTGGCGCTTTTTAGCAAGATTCCCGCGCCATATCGTAACGACATGACGGTTCCAAAACAATAGAAAATAGGCACTTCTAAGTTAAAGCCTGCGGAGGCAGGCACCGCTCGGCACAGAAGCCGAGCGGTGCCCGAAAGAGCACTTCTCCCATTCACACGAAGGGCTGTTCGGGAAATATCCCGAACAGCCCTTCGCTCAAAAAGCGTTTCGCTATCGACAGTATCCCGTTACAAAATACTGAAGGCCACCGTCAGCCCTGCCATCACAATCGCCACCATACTCATCAACTTGATAAGGATATTGAGCGACGGGCCGCTGGTATCCTTGAACGGGTCACCGACCGTATCGCCCACAACCGTTGCCTTGTGGGCATCCGAGCCTTTTCCGCCCAGGTTACCCTCTTCGATGTACTTTTTGGCATTGTCCCAGGCACCGCCCGAATTGGCCATAAAGATGGCCAGCACAAAGCCTGCGCCCAAGCCGCCCACGAGCAGTCCAAGCACACCGGCCACTCCGAAGACAATCCCCGTCACCACGGGAGCCACAATAGCCAGAATTGACGGCAGGAGCATTTCGCGTTGTGCCCCTTTGGTCGAGATAGCCACGCAGCGGGCATAGTCCGGCGTAGCCTCGCCCGTGAGGGTTCCTTTGATTTCGCGGAACTGGCGACGGACCTCTTCGACCATCGACTGCGCGGCACGTCCCACGGCATTCATGGTCAGCCCGCAGAAGACGAAGGCCATCATCGACCCGATAAATACCCCGATAAGCACCTTCGGGTTCATCAGATTGACCTGATAATACTCCATAAAGTCAGGCAGCGTGGCCGTTTCGACCGGAACGGCATTGCCCAGCACCTCGATGGTCTTCACCCCGATGTGTTGCAACCCGATTTTGATTTCTTCGAGATAGGAGGCCATCAGGGCGAGTGCCGTGAGGGCTGCCGAACCGATGGCAAACCCTTTCCCTGTGGCAGCCGTCGTGTTACCCAGTGCATCGAGGGCATCGGTACGTTTGCGCACTTCGGCACCCAGACCGCTCATTTCGGCGTTACCGCCGGCGTTATCGGCAATCGGGCCATAGGCATCCGTAGCCAAAGTGATACCGAGTGTCGAGAGCATCCCGACCGCAGCAATCCCGATACCGTAGAGCCCCATGGAGAGGTTTTGCGGGGTCAGCAGATTGGCCACGTCGAAATGGATGGCGCAAAGGAACGCCAGAATAATGGCTGCTGCAATGGTAATCACGGGGATAGCCGTCGAGAGCAT
>NBJMC04203__coassemble_1060_pt1 | contig 12118 bp, 9 predicted proteins | sample NBJMC04203__metabat2_high_PE_019 | metagenome-assembled genome bin NBJMC04203 | reverse complement strand
TTGTCGGAGCCTGGATTTTGGCCTACGGGGTGATGGAGGTCTTCGCCTACTTCAGCCTGAGGGGGCCGATTGAAGCAGCCGAACAAAATAAGGAGATTCAGAACGCTGAGGAAGCCGATAAAATGTAGGCACAAATCCCTGCGTTCTCCAAAGTCACGACAAGCCCGAAGCATATCCAGCAAGATATGCTTCGGGCTTGTTATTTGTTTCACAAATTGCTACCTTGCATAGCATTTTTTTGGGAAAACCTATTTATTTACCATAACCCAACTTTACAGTACCGATGAACAAATCTCTGTTGCTGGTTCCGATGGGGCTCTCGGCCATAGGAGCGCAAGCCAAAAACAAAGCGGCCGCCGACTGCGATAAACCGCTGAACATTATCTACATCATGACCGACGACCACTCGTTTCAGACCATCAGCTGTTACGACGGTCGGTATAACCGTACTCCCAATCTCGACCGTTTGGCGAGTGAAGGGGTGCGTTTTGACAACGGATTTGTGAGCAACTCCATCTCGGGGCCGAGCCGTGCGGTGCTGATGACGGGTAAGCACAGCCACAAGAACGGATTTATGCGTAACGACGGTACGCCGTTCAACGGTGCGCAGCAGACTTTCCCGAAACTGCTGCAAAAGGCAGGGTACCAAACGGCCATTATCGGGAAATGGCATCTGATGAGCACTCCGACCGGTTTCGACCATTGGGAGATTCTGCCGGGACAGGGGTCATACTACAATCCTGACTTTATCACGCCCGAGGGGACGCACCGCGAACACGGCTACGTGACGAATCTGATTACGGACAAGGGGATAGACTACCTGGAGCATCGCGACAAGTCAAAGCCGTTCTGTCTGCTGTTGCATCACAAGGCGGTGCATCGGATTTGGATGTCCGACACGTGCGACCTGAACGCTTATGAAGACCAGACCTTCCCGACACCCGAGACTTTTTGGGATGATTATGCGGGGCGTCCTGCCGCGGCTGACCAGGAGATGAGCATCGACAAGGACATGGACCTGGCCTATGACCTGAAGATGCTGGACAGCACCATCAATACGCCGCTCAAGGGAGCTATTGTGCATGGCGAACTGGCGCGGATGACGCCTGAGCAGCGGGCGCAGTGGGATGCGGTCTATCAACCGCTGATTGATACGTTCCTGGTTCAGAACCTCTCGGGAAAGGAGCTTGCCGAATGGAAATACCAACGCTACATGCGGGATTACCTCAAGAGCGTGAAGTCGCTGGATGACAACATCGGCCGCCTGATGGAGTACCTCGAACGCGAAGGACTGCTCGAAAATACCGTGATTGTCTACACCTCGGACCAAGGGTTCTATATGGGTGAACATGGCTGGTTCGACAAACGTTTCATGTACGAAGAGTCGTTCCGCACGCCGCTTCTGGTGCGGCTGCCTGACTGTTGGACATCGGCCAAACGGGGGCAGGTGGTGGATGAGTTGGTGCAGAACATCGATTATGCTCCGACTATCCTGTCATTGGCCGGAGCGGCTGTGCCCGAAGATATGCAGGGTGTTTCGTTTGTCCCGTTGCTGAAGGGTGAAAAACCGAAGAGTTGGCGCGATGCACTCTATTATCACTACTACGAGTTCCCCGGGGAACACCGTGTGCGTCGTCATTACGGGATTCGGACCGAGCGGTATAAACTGATTCACTTCTACGGCCACGATATTGACCAGTGGGAGTTGTATGACCTGAAACGCGACCCGATGGAGCTGCACAACCGTTACGACGACCCGAAGATGGCCAAGGTACAGACGAAGCTGCACGAACGGTTGGAACAGTTACGCGAGCAGTACGACGACCAGTCGGAATAAGAAGATACTTATTGATTTTTACGACGATGGGTGGAAACACATACCGTGTTTCCACCCATCGTTTTTAGAGGATAGACTACCGGTTTACCACCTGTTTTGCATCCTCTCTTGACAGTGGGTGCATCGGTATTATGGGTAGTGAAAAGTAGATTAACATAACAAGGTATAGGGAGACCGATCCGGTATAATCCCCAAAGTATGGGATTGATGCAGGGGTGGACCCGACTGTATTTTTGCATCGTTTTTCAGCACTTAAAATCTCGGGAGTGAAGTGAAACGTACAGGATTCAATCTCATGCTTACATTCGGGTTGGTGTTGCTCTCCCTGCCCGTTTTTGGCCAAAATACAGGAACCGTCTTTGGGCGTGTTGTCTCAGCCGACGGTGAAGAGATTCCGTATGCAACCGTTTTTTTGAAAGGTACCACGCGCGGTACGGTCACAGACGACAAAGGAAGCTATCGCTTTCAGGTTCCGGCCGGGGTGCAGACGCTGGTCGTATCCTCGGTTGGGTACAAGCAAAACGAACGCCAGATTACCGTACAGACCGACCAAGAGACCGAAGTGAATTTTGCACCCGAAAAAGAGGCTTTGGTGGGTGAGGAAGTGGTGGTGCGGGCTCAGGGCGGAGTGAGCCGAGTAAATAAGTCGGCCTACAATGCCGTAGCAGTCGATACGAAAGCCCTGCAAAATTCCACCAAAAACCTGAGCCAGGCCATCGCTCAGGTCCCGGGGATGAAAATTCGGGAGTCGGGCGGTGTCGGCTCGGATATGCAGCTGCTCATGGACGGCTTTAGCGGCAAACATATCAAAATCTTCATCGACGGTGTCCCTCAGGAGGGTGTGGGAAGCTCCTTCGGGTTGAATAACATTCCGGTCAATTACGCCGAACGCATTGAAATCTATCGGGGTGTGGTGCCGGTTGGTTTTGGAGCCGATGCCCTGGGCGGCGTTATCAACATCGTCACCAACAAAAAACGCTCGGGATGGAATCTCGATGCCTCGTATGCCTACGGCTCGTTCAATACCCATAAATCCCATATCAACTTCAATTATACGTTGGGTAGTGGTTGGATGTTTGAAGTCAACGCCTTTCAGAACTATTCGGATAACAACTACAGGATTGACACACCGGTCGAACACTTCAACGCAGACGGCTCTACCAGCCTCAATACCTCAAAAATCGAGCATGTACGCCGTTTCCATGATACCTATCACAATGAGGCGGCGGTAGCGAAGGTCGGTATGGTCAATCGCTCGTGGGCCGACAGGCTGCTCCTGGGCTTTGCCTATTCGCAGATGTATAAGGAGATTCAGAACGGTGTGATTCAAAAGGTGGTTTTCGGTCAGAAGTTTCGCAAGGGACACTCCCTGATGCCGTCGCTGGAGTACTCCAAACAAGACCTCCTGACGGAAGGCCTGACGCTCTCGATGACGGCCAACTACAACGACAACACAGTACGGAATGTCGATACATCGGCCTATCGTTACAATTGGCTGGGCGAAAAGAAATACATGAGCGGCTCGTTGGGCGAACAGGCCTACCAGGATTTGGAATCGAAGAACCGCAACTGGAACGGAACCGTTACGCTGCGCTATCGTTTGGGTGGGCGGCACCTCTTTCTGCTGAACCACGTGACGAACAATTTTCGGCGCGACAACACCTCCCGTGTCGGTGGAACCACCGTCTCCGAGGCCGATGCCATTGCCAAAATTACCCGTAAGAACATCTCCGGACTGTCGTATCAATACATCCCGTCGGAGGCCTGGAATATTTCGCTCTTCGGCAAATACTACAACCAGTACAATTCGGGCCCCGTATCCACCTCGGCCAGCGGTACGGACAACTACGTTCCGTTGTCCAACTTCGTGAGTGCGTTCGGTTACGGTGCCGCTGCCACTTACCTGATGAAAAACGGGTTGCAGGCCAAATTGTCGTACGAGCGGGCCTATCGGCTTCCCACCAACGAAGAGTTGTTCGGTGATGAAGACCTGGAGCTGGGTTCCGTGGGGCTGAAACCCGAGCGGAGCGATAACCTGAATCTCAGCCTAAGTTTTGACCGTCAGTTTGCCGGAGTACATGGTCTGTATGCTGAAGTCGGTTTTGTGTACCGCAACATGAAGGACTATATCCAACGCACCATATCCACCTACAGCGGCAATAAGACCTACGCCTCGTACTCGAACCACGGGAAGGTACTGACCAAGGGTTTCAACCTGGCCTTGCGCTACACGTTTGCGGATTGGATTAGCGTGGGCGGTAACTTCACGCGGATGGATGTGCGTGACAACGTCAAAACCATGATGGCCGGCAGCAGTCAGGCCAGTCTGACCTACGGGGCGCGGATGCCCAATCAACCCTATATGTATGCGGGGTCCGACATTTCGTTCTTTTGGCGTGACCTGCTTAAAAAGGGGAATCGATTGACGGTAACTTACGATAATTTCTATGTGCACAGTTTCCCGCTCTATGCGGAGAATCTGGGTGATGCCTCCTCCAAGGAGCGGGTACCGTCGCAGTTTTCGCACAATATCAGCCTGACGTACAGCCTGCTTCAGGGACGATACAATATCACGTTCGAGTGTACAAACTTTACGAACGCAAAACTCTACGACAACTTCAGTCTTCAGAAAGCCGGGCGCGCCTTTTATGGCAAAGTGCGTATTCACTTTAGCGGTACGGAGAAGGCCGACAAACGCGACAGAGGCCACAAACACCGTTCGGGCAGGAGATAGCCTTTCCCGCGTGCGGGTTGTCGGATGCCGCACGGATAGAGCCCCGTTTGCACCCCTTATGCGGGATTGGGCTGATGAAAGAGATTTTGGATTCATCCTGTTTAACAATTAAAAACACAATGATATGAAAACAATGTTACGGACCTCGGGGCTGTTGAGCCTCGCCGGATTGGCTTTTCTCACGGCATGCGAAGAGAAAACGGGAACGACTCCTCCCCCTGCATCGGGTCAATCGGCCTATGTGATTTCTGCATCGGTCACGGGTGCGGGGGGGACCTCGTCCAATTATCTGCTGACCTCCTCAACCTTGTCCGAGGGCTCGGTGACGGCCCTGGGGAATGGGCTGGAAACGGCTACCGGTACGGCATGGCTTTTCTACGGCGATTCGTATCTCTACCGTTTGCAATATAACCAGGGGAATGCTGGGGTAACCACCTCGTACGAGATGAGTTCGGCCGGAAAGGTTGTTGCTCGGCCCAGCGAATACAACATCAAACGATTCACCTCCTACGGACCCTACGGGGATTATATCATCACGACCTCTACCGGCGACGTGGAGAGTGCCGTGGATGCCGAGGGGAATACTGCTCAGGGTTTTCTGGTCAGTTATCTGCACGTTCGGAACGAGACCACCACGCTGGCAACCCTGTCCCAACTCAGCGAAAACTTCCTCGGCAACGGAGAGTATGTCACCTTTGCCGGCATTTTGGAGGCCAATAACAAGCTCTATACGGCTGTCATTCCGATGGGTCTGAGCAAGTATGGGGTCAAAGCCGATGGCGGGAAATGGGTTAAATATCCCGATTTGGTCAAGACCGAGTCGGGTGGTTCGGGCAGTAGTGCCTACGAGGCGGGCGAACTGCAGTGGACCCAGTATCCCGATGAGGCCTGGGTTGCGATTTTCGACAACGAAAATTTCGAAAATCCCATCCTGATGAAAACGGATAAGATAAGTTATGCCTGCGGGCGGAATCGTTCGCAGTACTATCAGACCATATGGGCTGCCGATAACGGCGATGTGTATGTCTTCTCGTCCGCTTACGCCAAGATTCAAACCGACCCGCGGCAACAAACCACACTCCCCTCGGGCGTTGTGCGGATTAAGGCCGGTGCGGATGCCTTCGATGCGGATTACTATTTTGACATCGAGGCTGCCTCGGGCGGTCAGCCGATGTTCCGCTGCTGGCATATCGTCGGAGATTACTTTTTGCTCCAAATGTACACCCAGGGGTTGAACAGTCGAGGAACTGGCACAACGAAAATGGCCGTCTACAAAGGAGAAACCCAAGAGTTTAAGTATGTAGAAGGATTGCCTTCAGTGGATGTGATTTCCTCCTTTTCGGGTATTCCCTATTGCGAAGATGGAATGGCCTATATCGGGGTGATGACCACGGACGGTAACCTGCCCACGGTCTATCGGATTGACCCGAGCACGGCTCAGGCCACGCCGGGGCTCCAAGTCAATGCCACTTCGATTAGCAGTATTGGTAAACTCTCTTTCCAACAGTAAGTAACACGGTTTATATAAATTGTTAAATAAAGTATTGGTCCTGAGCGAGGAGAGTGCCCGTCTCTCCGTGGCAGCCTCCTCGCTGTCGGGTCCGCACCATCCATGGATATGCACATGAAACGCCTGTTCCGTAAACTTCATTTGTGGTTGTCGGTGCCGTTGGGATTGCTGATTACGGCCATCTGTTTCTCAGGGGCCGCACTGGTGTTTGAAAATGAGATAATGCGACTGATTCGGCACGATGTATACTATGTTGAACGGGTCACCGAAGCACCTCTCGCGGCAGACAGTATTGTGCGGCGTGTGGCTCAAACGCTCCCGCAGGGGGTTACGGTCACCGGAGTCACCTTCTTTAACGACCCTCAGCGTACGTGCCAGGTGAACCTCTCAAAGCCGCATCGAGCCGCTCTGTATGTGGACCGTTACACGGGCGAAATTAAAGGAGACAATCAACGCACGGCATTCTTTGCCTTTATGTTCCGTCTTCACCGATGGCTCCTGGATAGGAGCGGACAAAACAGCACGGTGTGGGTTGGAAAACTGATAGTGGGGATTACGACGGCTCTCTTTGTGGTCATCGTCATCACGGGAGTGGTGCTGTGGTGGCCTCGCAATCGAAAAGCGTTGCTCCGCGGTCTGAAAATCTCGGTCACAAAGGGGTGGAGACGCTTTTGGTATGATTTCCATGTGGTCGGCGGGGTATATGCCACTCTCCTGCTGTTGGTCATGGCATTGACCGGTCTGACCTGGTCTTTTGGGTGGTATCGTACCGGTGTGTATAAGTTGTTTGGTCTGGAGACGACTCAAACTGAGAAAAAAGCAGAGCCGCAGGTTGCATCAGCCTCCGATGGGCAGCAAGTCAAGAATCGCCCACAGGGTAATAACCCGAATGGTAAACGAGAGGGAAGAGGCAAGAGAGAGGATACACCCCGTGTCCTGCATTGGCAAACGGTCTATGAAGAGTTGGTGGAGCGTAATCCCCACTATAAACAAATCACCATTTCGGACGGGACGGCCTCTGTGGCTTTCAACCAGGCAGGCAACCAGCGTGCCTCGGACCGTTATGCGTTCGACACTCGAACTGGAGCTGTCGGAGAGGTGACTTTGTATGCGGATGCCGAACGTTCCGGCAAGATTCGGGGATGGATATATTCACTCCACGTTGGCAGCTGGGGCGGGATGGTAACGCGCATTTTATCCTTCCTGGCTGCTCTGCTGGGTGCCACGCTGCCTCTGACGGGTTATTATCTGTGGATGCGCAAGTGGTGGAGCAAGCGAAACAATCGAGGTCCTGTTCGGCCTCCTGTTAAGTAGGTGGGGCATTATTTTACGGGGGGTCATATGTAGGTGGCAGCTACAGACTAAGCTCCCAAAAACCTACATCGAGTCATTTGCCGAACTTGTTGCCCACCTCGGTAAAGTGAGCCACCTTGCGGAAACCGAACTTTTCGTGCAAGGCCACACTCTGTGTATTGGGTAGCGTGATGCTTGCCACGGCCACGTGGAAGTCCGAACTGCGCAGCTCTGCCACCAACTCCTGATACAACTCATAACCGATGCCTCGTCCCGTCCAGTTGGAGTCAAGATAGATGGTGGTTTCGACCGTATGGTCATAGGCTGCCCGGTTGCGCCATGTGGCAGCATAACAGTAGCCCAAAACCATTCCGTCCTGCTCGTAGACCAAATAGGGAAAGCGTGCCGCAATGCGTTCGATACGCAGTTGCATGGTCTCCCGCTCGAGCGGGTCGTTTTCGAAGGTCACGACCGTATCGGTAATGTAGTGGTTGTATATGTGGCAAATGGCAGCGGCATCTTCGGCCGGACGAACGCGTCGTATCATGGGAAGTCGGAAAACTAAAAGGAGGACTAATAGGGTGTATACACAACAGCCAATACGCGTGTCGTGCCCGTGGTTTCGTTGGCCAGGAAGTGCGGAACCACCGAATCGTAGTAGATGCTGTCACCGACGTGAAGCGTGTAGGTCTGTTCGCCGTAATAGAGCGTAGCTTCTCCCTCCAGAACGTAAATGAACTCCTGTCCGGAATGTTCCGAGCGCAGTTCCGGCACGGCAGCTCCGCCACTGGGGGCAATCTCCACCACCATGGGTTCCATATGCCGGTCGGTTTTGGCTGCCGCCAGCGAGAAGAAGTGCAGATGTCCGTTTCTGCCAGTCTCATCGCCTGCAAAGGTCAGGTTGCCGGCAATCTCGTTGCTGCGGGTGACGACGGCCTGATGGTCTTCATCTTTTCCGGCCATCAGCGCACTGACTTTGGCTCCCAGTGCGCGGGCTATGCGTATCAGCACACCCAGCGAAGCGTTGGCTTCATTGTTTTCGATTTGGGCCAACTTATCCGCGCTGATACCGGCGCGTGAGGCAAGTTCTTCTTGCGATATGCCGTTTTCTTCGCGCAGCTGACGGATAACCTGACCGATAATAGCAAGCATACTGAGGTGTTCTCTTTACATCTATACAAAGTTGGCGAAATAAAATGGGAATTACAACAGCAGGGGCTCTTCTCCGTCAAAGAGAAGAGCCCCTGCGTGTATGGTCTCTTGAAACGGCGATTAGTGTTTGGGTTGCACGACGCGCAGACGGTCGCCGGCAGCCTCCTTCACCATCTCTTTCCACTCCTGGCTGTAGCCCGGGAAGTCAGGCGATGCCGGGATACCACGGCCGTAACCGTTGTCCTGGAAAACCCCTTCGGAAACCTCTTTCTTCACATTCCCGTCGATGTATTTCACGAGCAGGTAACGGTCCAAATCGACCCAGGTCTCGAACAGCCGCTGCGCGGTGTTCACCGAGTAGTCGGTCAGGAAGTTTACGGCCAGCTCGGGATTCTGTTTGTAGAGCATCTCAGCCGCAGCGTCCACTGCCGGCTGTTCGGCCAGACAACGCTCCTCGAAACGGTTGATGGCCCGTTCCACATCGGGGTGGATGATGTTGTAACGCCCGTAGGCAAAGTTGGTCACGCGGTTCACTACCCAGAACATCGATGTTTCGGAGTAGGTGGTCATATTTCCGTTACCCACGGCATAGGCCTGAGGTATGCGGTTCGTGCAGCAGTAGATAGGCGTAAGGGGCGAGCTGTCGGTATCGTCCACGCCAAACCACAGTACCCCTCCGATGGGGTCGGGCAGCCAGCTGCGGCATTCGCCCACGTACCACCAGCCCGTCTGTTGGGTAGCAATGGCCCGTTCGTTGGTGAACTCTTCGTCGCCCACGGTGAAGGTCATCGGCCGCCAGCGGTAGGGTACTTTGAACGGTCCTGCACCCGGGTCGCAGGTCATGTCGAGTTCGGTTCCTTCGAAGTGGTTGCGCATGAATTCCGCCACATCCTTGACGGTCAGTTTGCGGTTGGGAGTCACCCACAGCGGCAGACGGTTATCAGGATTCTTGCCCGTCACGTGGTCCAGGTATTTGTCCATGCCGTCGGTCACCTGACGGAAAACACTCCAGACGCGGGCTTCGCAACCCCGCATCGAACTGTAATCCATCGGATTGTAAACGGCAGCAAAGTCGAAGTCCTTGTCACTCCCTTTGTAGAGCCCCTGTTCGCGGGCAAACGAAATGACATCCGGCGAGTAGATGCAGTTTTCGGGGTCGTTCAGCGGGAAGGTGGTGATACGGGCCTGGTTGGCGTGCGCCGAGATGGCTCCGTCCGGAATGCGACGGGCTACCCATACGGCTCCTTTGTTGGCGTTTTTGCCATCGACCATCTTGACTCCTTTGCCGATAATCTCCAGCACCCACACTTCGTTCGGGTCGGCAATCGAAATCGACTCTCCCGACGAAGCATAACCGTATTCGGCTACGAGGTCGGTCATTACCTTCAGGGCTTCACGCGCCGTTTTGGCCCGTTGCAGGGCAATGTACATCAGCGAACCGTAATCGATAATGCCGTGCGGGTCTACGAGTTGCGGCAGGCCGCCCCAGGTGCTCTCGCCGATAAGCAGTTGGTGTTCGTTCATATTCCCCACGACCGAATAGGTCTGTTCGGCCTGCGGAATCTCACCCAGCAGTTTGCCGGTATCCCATTCGTAGACTTTCATCATCGTTCCGGCAGGATAGGTTGCCGCAGGACGATAGTACAATTCGCCATAGAGCGTATGCGAGTCTGCCGAGTAGCTAATCATCGTCGAGCCGCTCTTGGAGGCCTCTTTGGTCACAAGAATGTTGGTACATGCCCAGGCGCTCTGTTGCACCAGCAGCGCGCCGGCCAGAATGGCCGCGAAAATTTTTGGTTTCTTCATCTGTATGGTGTAAATTTGTTTTGTTTCGGGTCGTATGTCCTCCACACGAAGGGCAGAGAATGACAAATATAAAAAATTTTCTGAACAGATGGGAACGATAGCGGATAATCTGGCACGCATCCGACAGACACTGCCCGAGGGGGTGACGCTGGTGGCCGTGTCGAAGTTCCACCCCGTGGAGATGATTCGTGAAGCGTATGAGGCGGGTCAGCGTATCTTCGGCGAGAGCCGCCCGCAGGAGATGGTGGCCAAGTGGAAAGTCATGCCCGACGACATCCAGTGGCATATGATTGGGCATCTGCAGACCAACAAGATTAAGTATATCGCTCCATTTGTGGCGATGATTCATTCGATCGATTCGTGGCACCTGGCCGAAGCCATCGACCGGGAGGCTGCCAAGGTCGAGCGGACACTGGATGTTCTGCTGCAACTCCACATTGCACAGGAAGAGACCAAGTTCGGGTGGGATGCCGTGGAATTGGAACGGTTTTTGCGAGAGGGGATGTTGCAGGGTCTCTCCCATCTCCGTATTCGCGGACTGATGGGGATGGCCTCCCTGACCGATGATACCGAGCAGGTGAGCGGTGAGTTCCGACGGCTGCATGAGACATTCGTCCGTTTTCGTGACCAATTCTTGCCCGCCATGGATACCCTGTCGATGGGGATGTCGGGCGACTATCCGCTGGCCTTGGAGCAGGGCAGTACCCTGGTACGCATCGGCAGCAGCATCTTCGGAGAACGACAATACTGAATAATTCAATAACATTACAAACAATACACTAACCAAACCAAAAACATGGACAGAATCAAAACCAAATACCTGGGTCTCGAGCTCTCGAGTCCTGTGATATTGAGCAGTTCCGGCCTGACCTCGACCCTGCCGCGTATTCAGGCTGCCGAAAAGGCCGGCGTGGGAGCCGTTGTGCTCAAATCCATCTTCGAGGAGCAAATCATGAACGAAGTGGCGCATGTAGAGGCCTACAGCGATTATCCCGAAGCGGCGGATTATGTGCAGGCTTATGTGCAGGAAAACAGCCTCAACCAATATCTGGACCTGATTCGTTCGGCCAAACAGCAGTGCTCGATTCCGATTATTGCCAGCATCAACTGTCATCAGGACGGACAGTGGGTCAATTATGCGCGGGTGATAGAAGAGGCCGGTGCCGATGCGCTGGAACTCAATATTTTCCTGCTCCCGACCGATAAAGAGGTGCCGGCATCGGAACTCGAGAAAAACTACCTGAACATCATTACCCGTGTCAAGGAAACCGTCTCGATACCGCTGGCCGTGAAACTCGGTGCGGGATTTACCAATCCGCTGGCCGTGGTGCGGGAAATCTACTATCGTAACGTGAAGGGGGTGGTGCTGTTCAACCGTTTCTATCCGACCGATATCGACATTGAAAAGATGACCGTATGCGCCGGAGATATTTTCAGCCACGCTTCGGAACTCTCCAACGTACTGCGTTGGACGGCTATGGTGAATGGGTCGCTGCCGCTGATTGACGTGGCGGTTTCGACCGGTGTGCACGACGGGGCGGATGTCGTCAAGGCCATGTTGGCCGGAGCTTCGGCTGTCGAGGTAGCCAGCGTGGTGTATGAAAAGGGGTTGGATGTGGTCGCACAGATGAACGAGTTTGTGGCCGATTGGATGCGTCGGCATGAATTTCAGGGGACTGCCGAGGTTATCGGGAAACTCAATGCCAAGAATATCCCGAATCCGGCGCTATATGAACGGACTCAGTTTATGAAGTACTTTTCAAAACACGAGTAGTCCGGACAAGGA
>NBJMC04203__coassemble_1054_pt1 | contig 12200 bp, 8 predicted proteins | sample NBJMC04203__metabat2_high_PE_019 | metagenome-assembled genome bin NBJMC04203 | reverse complement strand
GTCGAAGAGGGTGACCTGCTCACCGAAAAAGAGTACCTCGATATCCTCGATACCCTGCCCAAAGGAAACCGTGCGCTCGAAAACGACGACCCCAACAAATTCATCGCCATGATGGGGGCCGAAGCGCTCGAACTGATGCTGCAACGCGTGGACCTCGACGAACTCTCCTACTCGCTGCGACACAAGGCTTCGACCGAAACCTCCCAGCAACGCAAAAGCGAAGCCCTCAAACGACTCAATATCGTAGAGGCGTTCCGTGCATCGCGCGAGGTCAATAAACCCGAATGGATGATTATGCGTGTCATCCCGGTGATTCCGCCCGAACTGCGCCCGCTGGTGCCGCTGGACGGGGGACGCTTCGCCACTTCGGACCTCAATGACCTCTACCGTCGCGTGATTATCCGCAACAACCGCCTCAAACGGCTTATCGAAATCAAAGCTCCCGAGGTGATTCTGCGCAACGAAAAACGTATGTTGCAGGAGGCTGTCGATTCGCTCTTCGACAACTCCCGCAAATCGAACGCCGTCAAAACCGAAAGCAACCGACCCCTCAAATCGCTCAGCGACTCCCTCAAAGGGAAACAGGGGCGTTTCCGTCAGAACCTCCTCGGGAAACGTGTGGACTACTCGGCACGTTCGGTTATCGTCGTGGGCCCCGAGCTCAAAATGCACGAAATGGGGATTCCGAAAGACATGGCCGCCGAACTCTACAAACCCTTCGTGGTGCGTAAACTCATCGAACGCGGTATTGTCAAAACCGTCAAATCGGCCAAGAAAATCATCGACCGCAAGGACCCGGTGATTTGGGATATCCTCGAAAATGTGATTAAGGGTCACCCCGTGCTGATGAACCGTGCTCCTACGCTGCACCGACTCGGGATTCAGGCCTTCCAACCGAAACTCATCGAAGGCAAGGCCCTCCAGCTCCACCCGCTGGCATGTACCGCCTTCAACGCCGACTTCGACGGTGACCAGATGGCTGTCCACCTGCCCCTGGGCAATGCGGCCATCCTCGAGGCACAGCTCCTGATGCTCGGTTCGCACAACATCCTGAACCCGGCTAACGGCGCCCCGATTACCGTCCCCTCGCAGGACATGGTGCTCGGTCTCTACTACATCACCAAACCGCGTAAAGGTGTCAAAGGGGAAGGCCTGGTATTCTACTCCTCCGAAGAGGCGATTATTGCCCACAACGAAGGACGCGTAGACCTCCACGCCCAGGTGAAACTGCGCCTCGGACCGGGTAATATTATCGACACGACCGTCGGGCGTATCATCTTCAACCAGGTGGTACCGAAAGAGGTGGGCTACATCAACCTGCTGCTGACCAAAAAATCACTGCGCGACATCATCGGCGACGTGATGAAAAAATGCGGTGCGGCAGTGACGGCCAACTTCCTCGACGATATCAAAGCCATGGGGTACAAGATGGCCTTCCGCGGGGGGCTGTCGTTCAACCTCGACGCCGTGATTATCCCGAAAGAGAAGGAGGCGCTCGTACAGGACGGTTACAACCAGGTCGCCGAAGTGATGGAAAACTACAACATGGGTTTCATCACCAACAACGAACGCTACAACCAGATTATCGACATCTGGACACATACCAACTCCAAACTGACTCAAACGGTGCTCAAACAGCTCACCGAAGACGACCAGGGCTTCAACCCCGTCTACATGATGCTGGACTCCGGAGCCCGTGGTTCGAAAGAGCAGATTCGTCAGCTCTCCGGGATGCGTGGTCTGATGGCCAAACCCCAAAAATCGACGGCCGATGCCGCGCAGATTATCGAAAACCCCATCCTCTCGAACTTCAAGGAGGGGCTGAGCGTGTTGGAGTACTTCATCTCGACCCACGGTGCGCGTAAGGGTCTGGCCGATACCGCCTTGAAAACGGCTGACGCCGGGTACCTCACCCGTCGTCTGGTGGACGTGGCTCAGGACGTGATTATCAACGAAGAGGACTGCGGTACCCTCCGCGGCCTCCAGGCCACTGCCATCAAACGCAACGAAGAGGTGGTGCAGTCGCTCTACGAACGTATCCTCGGGCGTACCTCGGTGCACGACATCTACAACCCGCTTAACAACGAACTGATTGTCAAAGCCGGCGAAGAGATTACCGAAGAGATTGCCCAGGCCATCGAAGAGTCGCCGATTGAAACGGTTGAAATCCGCTCGGTGCTTACCTGCGAATCGCGCAAGGGGGTTTGTGCGAAGTGCTATGGGCGTAACCTCGCTACGGGTCGTATGGTGCAGAAAGGCGAAGTGGTCGGCGTTATCGCAGCCCAATCCATCGGGGAACCGGGTACACAGCTGACCCTGCGTACGTTCCACGTCGGGGGGGTTGCAGGCGGCTCGGCAGCCGATAACAAAATCGTTGCCCGCTATGACGGCCATGTGGAAATCGACGAACTCCGCATGGTTGAACGCAAGGACGATACCGGACGGAAAGTTTATATGGTGATTAGCCGTCTGGCCGACCTCCGTATCGTGGACGACCATACCGGTGCTACGCTCTACAATGCCAACCTGCCGTACGGGGCATCGCTCTACGTGAATACGGGCGATGAGGTCAAAAAAGGCGACCTGCTCTGCGAATGGGACCCCTACAACGCGGTTATCATCAGTGAGTTCAGCGGGAAGGTTACCTTCGACAGCGTTATCGAAAACGTCACCTACCGCGAAGAATCGGACGAAACGACCGGTTATCGCGAAAAGGTGATTATCGAATCGCGTGACAAGACCAAAAACCCGGTTATCAAGATTCTCGACAAGAACGGCGACGAACAGAAACAGTACAACCTGCCTGTGGGTGCCCATATCGTGGTCAAGGAGAATGCCAAGGTCAATGCCGGTGACATCCTGATTAAGATACCGCGTGCCGTGGGTAAGGCGGGTGACATCACCGGGGGTCTGCCCCGTGTTACGGAGCTCTTCGAAGCGCGTAACCCCAGTAACCCGGCTGTCGTTTCGGAAATCGACGGCGAAGTGTCGTTCGGCAAGATTAAGCGCGGGAACCGCGAAATTGTCGTGACCTCGCGTACCGGCGAAGTGAAGAAATACCTCGTGCCGCTCTCGAAACAGATTCTGGTGCAGGAAAACGACTACATCCGTGCCGGTATGCCGCTTTCGGACGGGGCCATCACGCCGGAGGACATTCTCCGTATCCAGGGCCCGACCAAGGTGCAGGAGTACATCGTGAACGAAATTCAGGAGGTGTACCGCATGCAAGGGGTGAAGATCAACGACAAGCACTTTGAAATCATCGTTCGTCAGATGATGAACAAGGTGCGTATCGAAGACCCGGGTGATACGAAGTTCCTCCCCGAACAGATTGTGGACAAGTGGGACTTCATGGAGGAAAACGACGACATCTACGAAAAGAAAGTCGTGACCGACGCCGGAGATTCCACAACGCTGCGGGCTGGTCAGATTGTGACGCTGCGCCAGTTGCGGGATGAAAATTCCACCCTGCGGCGCAAGGACATGAAAGAGGTTGAGGTACGAGACGCCGTGCCGGCTACCTCGAACCAGGTGTTGCAGGGGATTACCCGTGCGGCGCTGCAAACCAGCAGCTTTATGTCGGCAGCCTCGTTCCAGGAGACGACCAAGGTGCTGAACGAAGCCGCTATCAACGCCAAGGTAGACCCGCTCGAAAAACTCAAAGAAAATGTGATTTGCGGTCACCTGATTCCTGCGGGTACGGGTGTTCGCGAGTTCCAGGACCTGATTGTCGGGCCGAAGGATGCTGTGGCATCGGCTGCTGAGGCGGCAGAGGCTTTGGCTGAGTAGGCGGGAACTTCCCTGTAAATCCCTGTTGGGGATATGATATGAGCGGAGGGCCGTTGCATGGGAAAGCAACGGCCCTCGCTTTTTTTGGGGGTGGGCTGGTGCTGGTCGGGGCTGCGATGAAACGGCGACGGGTGGGTATCCTTTACAGGAACCCACCCGTCTTGTCTTTAGTAGATACGCGCTATGTGGCCGTTACATCCGTCGTCCCACCACGTAGGCCGCAAAAGCCTCCAACGCCCCCCGAACAGCTGACGCCGGATATTCCGACAACAACGATAGCGCCTCTTGATGATACGCCTCCATCCGCGCTACCGAATAGGCAATACCCGTCCCCCGTGCCACAAAATCGCGCAACCACTCCACGGACCGTACATCGTCTGCCGCCCGACGCAAATGCCGCAACACCGTGCGTCGCTCCAGAAACGACAACCCCTCCATCGCATGAATCAACGGCAGGGTCATTTTCCGCTCCTTTAAGTCATTGCATAATGCTTTCCCCGTCTTCACCGGTTCGCCGTCCTCCGAAAAACCGAAATCCAGCAGGTCGTCCTTAATCTGAAAGGCCAGTCCCAGCAACTCTCCAAAACGGTACATTTTTTGTGCGGCAGGTGCCGTACTGTCATCACCGCATGAGGGCAATACACCGCACTCGGCCGCGGAAGCAATCAGAGCCGCGGTCTTGTGGCGGATGATATCGGTATAGACCGCCTCGTTGTTGTCCATCCGTCGGGCGTGCTCCATCTGCATCAACTCCCCGTCCACTATCAGTTCAATGGCTCGCGTCGCTGACCGCATCGCTCCGAAACTCCCCGCCCGCGAGGCCTGGGCCAACCCTTTCGAGAAGAGATAATCACCCACCAAAATGGCCGATTTGGACCGTAGGAGCGTCCCCGGTGTCCACTGACCGCGCCGCACGTAGGCCTCGTCAATCACATCGTCGTGTACCAGTGTGGACCAGTGAATCATCTCTATCAATACCGCCCCCGCCTGTACGCGCGGGTCGGAGGCATTGTCATGCAACGCCGCCGTGAGCAGCGTCAGCAGCGGACGCATCTGTTTGCCCCCGCTGCGTAGAATGTCACGCGTGATGGGACGCATAAAGGGCTGTTCGGAGAGCGTCACCTCGTCCAGTAACCGACGAAACGCTGCAAACTCACTCCTCACCGGAGCTATTATGTCATCTAACTGCGCCATACACTGTGAATTATTCGCGAACCTGCGAGTCGATAAGAATGGTAACAGGGCCGTCATTGACCAGCGAGACCTGCATGTCTGCCCCGAAGACACCCGTAGGGACCTCGCGCCCTGTCTCCTGTCGAAGAGCCTCTACAAAGGCCTCGTACAGCGGCACAGCCGTTTCCGGACGTGCCGCGGCGATGAATGACGGGCGGTTGCCCCGCCGCGTGGAGGCATAGAGCGTAAACTGACTCACTACGAGCGCCTGACCGCCCACTTCCGCCAGCGAACGGTTCATGGCCTGAGCCTCGTCGGCAAAGATGCGCAGGCGGGCAATCTTACCCGCCAACCAGGCTACATCTTCCGAAGTGTCCCCATCGGTCACCCCTAACAAAACCAGCAGCCCCTGCTCAATCTGTGCTACGGTTTGACCTTCAATCTCAACCGCAGCCCGCTGTACCCGTTGTACTACTGCACGCATAACGCTTGTTCGATGGATTTACGATTCGATGATGACCAGTTCAACTCCCAGCATCGAGGCCAGGTCGGAGATAAACTCCATGTAGCGCATGTCAGCCTGAGAAGAGATACTCCCCAGACAGATTTTGGCCGGATGCAGGGCTTCGATGCAATCTTCCAATGCCGCCCGCACCAGCCGCATCCCCTCGACCGAAAAGACCGAATGGCCGAAAGCAGCCGAAAAGGCGCGATTCTCGGAGAGCAGCTCCAGGGTAGGTATCAGTTCAATATGGTTTCGTTTGGCCGCTGCTGCCAACTGTTGCAGCTGTTCGGTGGTGTAATATCCGTCGGCGGGATACAGGCGCCGTCCTGCCCCTGCCAGCTCCAGCGAGGGCGAAGCCATGCGCCAGTGGTCGGCATCCACCAGCACGACATAGACCTCCTTGGAACGGTTTCCGATACGTTTGAGGCTCATCTCCAGTTCGGTCGTTGTCCGCAGGCTAGTCGCTGCATCGGCCGTTGCCCCATGGTCGCGGGCAGCCGTGCGGGTCCCCCAGTCGGCATACGTACCCCCGGGAATGTATTTACCGATGCCGGCCTCTTGAGCCACCATCCCCTGCAGGGTCACAATGGCATGTTGCAGGGCGTTCTCGCTCGTGAAGGAGACCGTAATCCGCGCTCCCTTCACGACCATGTGCCAGGCATCGTTTCCGGCGGCTCCGGCTATCGACGGAACGCGTTGAAACGTAATGCGGTTGCGGGCCTTGTTGTAGGCGTTCGAGGCCGCTGCACCTTCGCTGCGAAGCCACTTGGCGACTTCGGCTGCCGTGTTGCGGTGTTCGAAATCGGCGGTCACGAAAATCGTCTTGTCAAAGCGGAATTTTTGTCGAGAGGGCTCCGAAATACGGGGACGATGTTGTCCTGCGGCCTGTTTGGGCTGGGCGGAGGCCATACCCGTCGGGTAAAGGAGAAGAAGAACAGCCAAAAGGCTTAAAACCCGACCATACACCCCTCGGGTCTGTATCTTTTTGGGAAAAATCATCTCCAAAGATAACAAAAAATTCTACCTTTATAGCGTCATCCACAGTTTCTCACCCGCGATGAAGAAGGTTGTCATCATCCCCACCTACAACGAAATAGAAAACATCGAAGCGATGATTGAAAAGGTCTTTTCGCTGCCCGAGGCGTTCGACCTGCTGGTCATCGACGACGGGTCGCCCGACGGTACGGCTCGGGTGGTGCAACAGGCCATGGCTGAACGCTATGCCGGGAGGCTCCACCTGATTGAACGCTCCGGCAAACAGGGGCTGGGAACGGCCTATATCACCGGTTTCCAGTGGGCCCTGCAGCAGGGGTATGACTATGTGTTCGAGATGGACTGCGACTTCTCGCACAACCCCGAGGACCTGGTGCGGCTCTTTCGGGCGTGTCACGAGGGGGGAGCAGACATGGCCGTCGGGTCGCGTTATGTGACGGGGGTCAATGTCATCAACTGGCCTATCGGGCGGGTGATTATGTCCTACTACGCATCGGCCTATGTGCGGCGGGTGCTGGGGATGCCGGTGCGGGATTGTACGGCGGGATTCGTCTGCTTCCGGGCAGAGGTGTTGCGTACCATTGACTTGGACCACATCCGCATGAAAGGATACGGATTCCAAATCGAAATGAAATATTCGGCATGGAAACTGGGCTTCCGGCTCACCGAAGTGCCGATTATCTTCACCGACCGTACGCGGGGAAGTTCCAAAATGAGCAGCGGGATTTTCGGAGAGGCTTTCTGGGGAGTGCTGGCGATGCGGTTTCGGAAGATACGACCCGCAGGACACGGTACGGCGGATGGCGTGAAAAAGGCTTAATGGGGTAAAATTATGATATTGATTGATAATGCCTTGATTGGCAACGAAGGGGAACTCTATGCAGGTTGGCTCACCATTGAGGGGGAGCGGATTGGTGCAGTGGGGCGGGGTGCTGTGCCGGAGGAGGTGCGTGCCGCGGCAGTGAGAACGGTCGATGTGGCGGGGGCGCTGGTGATGCCCGGGGTGATTGACGACCAGGTGCACTTTCGCGAACCCGGCCTGACCGAAAAGGCCGAGATTCGCACCGAGGCGCAGGCTGCGGCGGCCGGGGGGGTGACCTCGTATATGGAGATGCCCAACACGCGGCCGCCTGCAACGACACTGGCGCTCCTCGAAGAGAAATATGCCCGTGCGGCGGAGGTGTCGGCGGTCAATTACTCGTTCTATCTGGGAGCTACGAATGACAATCTCTCCGAAATAGAACGCATCGACCCGCAGCGGGTCTGCGGGTTGAAGGTCTTTATGGGCTCTTCGACGGGCAATATGCTGGTCGATAACGAACAGACCCTGGCCGATATCTTTCGGCTGTCACCCGTACTGGTGGCCACCCACTGCGAGGATGAGGCGACGGTCAAAGCGAATATGGCACGGGCGCGGGCGGCGTTCGGGGAGAATGTTCCCGTGGCGATGCACCCGATTATTCGCAGTGCCGAGGTCTGTTACCGCTCAACGGCGCATGCCGTCGAACTGGCTCACAAGTATGGCGGACGGCTCCATGTGCTGCACCTGAGCACGGCGCGCGAACTGACCCTTTTCGAACAGGGAGAGCCGATTGAGGAGAAACGCATTACGAACGAGGTGTGTGTCCACCACCTGTGGTTCAGCGAGGGCGATTATGCCGAGCGGGGTAACCTGATAAAGTGGAATCCGGCCGTGAAGTCGGCCGCAGACCGCGACACGCTGCGCGCTGCAGTGCGCAGCGGGCTGGTCGATGTGGTGGCCACGGACCATGCTCCGCATCTGCTGGCCGAAAAACAAAATCCCTATCTCTCGGCCCCGTCGGGCGGACCCCTTGTGCAACACTCGCTGCCTGCCATGCTGACCCTGGCGGCCGAGGGTATTTTTACGGTGGAGCAGGTGATTGAACGGATGTGTCACGCTCCGGCACGCCTCTTCCGTGTGCGGGAGCGGGGTTTCCTGCGGCCTGGATATTATGCGGATATTGCCGTGGTGAAACTGAACGAACCGTGGACCGTCTCGCGCGACAACCAGCGCCCTGGGGAGCAAATCCTTTCGAAATGCGGTTGGTCGCCCCTCGAAGGGCTGACCCTCTCGGCAAAGGTGGTGGCCACGTGGGTGAATGGAGCGGAGGTTTATACCGCAGAGAGGGGAGTGGATACCGCTGTACGGGGGAAACGGCTTCTCTTCGGGTAACTGGATTTTGCCTGTGTCCGTGGCTCTACCGATGCCGAGGTCGGGTGGCAAAGGATATCAGGCGGTGTAATTTCTGCCGCCTATCGTGCTGTCGGGGGAATGCGCTTGCATTTCCCCGACAGGTGTTCTATGCGGAGCCGCAGCACCGTGGTGCGGTCCCACGACTTACGAATCGGTGTGTCGGGAGCATCGGCCAACTCCGGGTTGTACTTGGCGCGCAGCGCCAGCAACGCCTCCCACCGCTCCTCCGTATCTTCGACTACGGCCAGCCGTCCGAAAAGATGCGCTGATTCATAAGCGGTGGTATAGGGGTGTACCTCCGTTTGTCCCACCACGCAGAAACTCACCCGGTCGTTGGCCCGCAAGGCATCCAGCTTGTGTCCCTCGGGGGCACAGTGGAAGTAGATGCACTGCCGCTGCGGGGCATAGACAAAACTTATCGGCACACCATAGCCATACCCGTTGGGAGAGCACAAGGCCAAAAAGCCGTACTCTCCCTCCTTCAACAGTTGCTCGGTAGAGGCGGCGTCGAGCAGACGGTCTTGTCGCCGCACGGGACGGAAAACGGTCATATCGAAGACTTTTTTAAGGCTTTTCCTGTCAGTTCCCGAATCGAGCACTCCGACCCGCACAGCTCGGTAAACGTCTCTTTTAACTCAGGAATAGACTGTCGGGAAATCAAACAGGCTGAGCCTGTAATGGTTAGCTCTCCCGTTTTTGTGAAAGTCACTGCCACGGCATGATTTTGCCCGTAGTCCAATAACAAAAGCACCTCATTACCGCTCCAATCCAGTGGCTCGATATAAGTCATGCTCGTATGGAGCATGCTGTAAGCCAATATCTGGTGAGCCGGAAGCATATTGTAGCAGGAGTGTACCATCGTCATCGGATTGATTTGTTTGCTGAGCAAGTCAATGGCCTGATAACTCTCCGGAGTATCGATGTTCAGTCTCATTTGAGACAGCATGCCGTGCAAAATCGAACGACGGGGTGTCTCGATGACCGTTACGCTTTCCAAATGGTTGTAGCTGGCTTCTCCTATCGTGTCATTGATGTATTGGAGTGCGTCGGGGTCGCTGATGAGCCAGCCTGTCCAGGCTTTGTTCCTGGCCATCGCCTGTATGTCGTGGGTTAACTCTCGGGCTGCTTCCAACCAGTGGTTCTCGGTTCGCAAAATGGTTTGGGTGGGTTGCTGTCTGTCGTTTGTTTCCTGTACAGCCTTCAGCTGCGCCGCCAACGCAGCTACCCGCTCCGGATACTCCGCGGCCAGGTTGTTCCGCTCACCCATATCGTCCACCAGGTAATACAACTGCGGCTCGCGTGAATTGCCCAGCTCGATGTTCACCTGATTGTTGCGGGCGGCACCGTTGCTCGGAGCAATGTATTTCCAGTCGTCCACCGTAATGGAGAGTGTTCCGGCATGCTCTACGATGTGTTCCCTACCCTGCTCCCGTTCGCGGCCCAGCCACACGTCGAGTTCATTGCGGCTGTCGGGGGCCTCTCCGGCGCTCAGTTCCACTCCCACTAACGCAGCCAGCGAGGCAAACCAGTCCACCTGCGAGGCTGCCGCTTCGCTTACCTTGCCTTGCGGTACCACACGCGGCCACCGCACCAGGGCAGGAACCCGTGTCCCAGCTTCGAAAATGCTGTACTTGCCACCGCGGAACGTGCCCCACGGACGGTGTTCGCCCAGCAACTCCACGGCACGGTCCTGATAACCGTCGTCCACCACCGGACCGTTGTCCGACGAGAGGATAAGCAGCGTGTTGTCGGCTATCCCCAACGAGTCCAGCACCTTCAATACACGGCCTACCGACCAGTCGAACTGCAGGATGGCATCTCCGCGGGCCCCCATGCTGCTGCGCCCTACGAACCGCGGGTGCGGTGCACGGGGTACGTGAATGTCGTTGGTACAGAAATAGAGGAAGAAGGGTTGTGCCTCACCTTCCGTAGCGGCTTGTTGCGCCGCTACGGAGCGTTCGATAAACTGTACGGCCCGCTCCGTGATGGTGTCGGCAATGTTTTCGTCCACCCACAGCGCATCACCCCCTCCGGTCATATACCCGATGCGGCCGATGCCGTTCACAATGGCATTGTCGTGTCCATGGCTCGCTTTCAGTTTCAGCAGCTCGGGATTCTCCCGTCCGGTGGGTTCGCCCGGGAAGGGGTGTTGGTAACTCACCCGTATCGAGTCCTCGGGGTGTGCTTCCAAATCGAGCCCGACAACCCGCCCGTTCTCAATGTAGACACATGGTACGCGGTCGGCCGTGGCTGCCATAATATACGAGTAGTCGAACCCGATATCCTTCAATCCCGGGGTAACGGTGCCGTTCCAGTCCTGTTCGCCGGCCTTGTCACCCAGCCCCAGGTGCCACTTTCCGACGGCAGCCGTCGTGTACCCGGCGCGCTGCATCATCGCGGGCATCGTCCGATGGGAGGGGGTGACAATCATCGCCGCATCGCCCGGCGCAATCCCCGTGCCGGGCTCGCGCCACGCATACTCTCCGGTCAGGATGCTGTACCGGGATGGCGTACTGGTCGAGGCTGTGGCATGGGCATTCGCAAAACGGACCCCTTCGGCGGCCACGCGGTCGATGTTCGGGGTCGAGATGGTCTGGAACGAGCCGTTGCAGGCAATATCCCCGAACCCGAGGTCGTCGGCCAGCAGAATAATGACATTGGGTTTCGAGGGTTGTGCCGTTTTCGCTTTTTTGCCGGGCACGGCTCCCTGAGCGCAGGTCGTCCCTACGGCCAAAGCACTCAAAAAAGCCAGATTGAGGGTGGTGGTTTTTTTCATGGTGAGTTGGGTTTGTCGGTTGCTGGGGGGTGTTTACCGTACTTCGGCGCGAATCTTGACTATCGCTTTGCGCGTGCCGCCGGTGACCCCCGCGGGACGTATCAACGGCGCATGGGCATCCTCCGGAAAGAATATCACGAACTCTCCGGGCAGGGCTGTCACCAGGCTGGTCGGCAGGTCGTTGTAAAAGATAATGTCGTTGGCCGTGTCAAAAGCCCCCGTCGGTTCGGTGCAGGCAGCCCGTTGCGCCCATCCGAAGCTCTCCGAACCCGACAGTAGCACCTGAAGGTCGATGTATTGGTTGTGGGCTTCGAGCCGTGCCTCTTCGGGGCGTTTCAGAACGTTGTCGCCGACGATGACAAACAAATCATCGCCCTGAATCGGATGTTTGCCGTCCGACGAGGCGTCGGCCAGGGTGTCGAGGTGAGTGTTGATATATTCGAAAGCGGCGCGGAACAACGGATGAAGTGCATAGTAGCGTTCGGCGCTTCGCCCCAGTGAGTCGTGTATCATGGGTTGAATCAGTTTTGGGTTACTCGATTCAACAAAGATAGCGATTTTTTGAGGTGCAAAGAGGAGGGGAGGAGGGTGGCACATGCACACCCAATAAAAAGGTACCTCTGCTGTTTCAGACAGAGGTACCTTCGGTGGAAATTAAGGGTCGGGGTGAGAAGATTCGAACTTCCGACCTCCACGTCCCGAACGTGGCGCGCTAACCGGACTGTGCTACACCCCGAAAATTCCGTGTG
>NBJMC04203__coassemble_946_pt1 | contig 13110 bp, 12 predicted proteins | sample NBJMC04203__metabat2_high_PE_019 | metagenome-assembled genome bin NBJMC04203 | reverse complement strand
GCCTCCTTCAAGCGCCTTGATTGTTATCAGTTATCTGTAATAATCAAGGCGCTTTCTTATTTTCCTCTCCCTACCTGCATGGGTTTTCAACTCATCTCATCTCCTCATTATAAAGAGAGGCATGGCTCATCGTCTGTGAGCCATGCCTCTTTTCTTGTCTTCTTCGGAGCGCCTAAACCAACGCTAAGGCTGCCGCAATCATGCCAAAAAGCAGCGTGATAAAGATTACGTCAATCAGCGAAATAATGAGACCCGCAATGGCTAAGCCACGTGGCTTTTTAGCCAGGCCAATGGCTGAAAAAATCAGACCCAGTATCCATAATATCCAGCCCAGTACAGGCACCCATCCGAGTGCAAAGGTAAGCAGCGAGAGGACAAATCCGGCCGTCCCAATGCCGTTGGATGATTCACGCGGGGATTGCACAATGACGGTTGGCTGAGGCTGGTGATAGGGTGGTTGCGGTTGAGAGTGAGGTGTGGTGTTCTCCATGGTTTGTTGAATTGGATGATAGTTGGCGATGAACAGTTTATTGGATAACCCGCATACGGCTCGTATGACGGGTTTCATAACGTTAAAGTTAAGAAAAAATCTCACGACGCAGGGAAAAGTTTAACTTTGTGGGGTAAATTTTATGGAATTATGGCTTTGGTTGTTATTTTGGGAGGGGGAGAAAGCGGTTACGGCTCTGCGGTTTTGGCCGCTGCGAAGGGGTATGATGTCCTGCTCTCCGATTCCGGAAAACTGAAAGAACCCTATCGTTCGCTCCTCGTGGAAAAAAAGATTCCTTTTGAAGAGGGCGGACATACTTTGGAACGTCTGCTGGAGGCGGAGTTTGTGGTGAAAAGTCCGGGCATTCCGGAAACGGCGCCCGTGGTGAGGGCAATTCGGGCGAAGCATATCCCCATTATCTCCGAAATCGAGTTTGCAGGGCGTTATCTGGCCCCGCATACCCGTACGGTATGTATTACAGGGAGTAACGGCAAAACGACCACCACCACGCTGATTCATGAAATTATGCGGGGAGCGGGATTTCGTGCCGAGCTGGCCGGTAATATCGGAAGGAGCCTCGCCCTGCAGGTGGCGGAAACTCCCGCAGCTCAGCAGCCCGATTGGTATGTGATTGAACTCAGCAGTTTCCAACTCGACGGAATGTATGACTTCCGCGCCGATATTGCACTCCTGCTGAACATCACGCCCGACCACCTCGACCGCTACGACCATCGTATGGAAAACTACGTAGCCAGCAAATTCCGCATCACGCAAAATCTTCGCCCGCAGGACCTCTTTATCTACAACGGTGAAGACCCCGAAACGCTGGCTTATCTGCCGAATATTTTGCCGACTCTCCAAGCGCAGACTTGTGCATTCCATGTCAAGGGAGGACAGGGCCAGGCCTGGTGTGATGCGACTCGCGGCGTGCTCCATTGCGGCGAATTTTCCCTTGAGACGGCTGAAATGCGACTCAAAGGGCTTCACAACATGGCCAATGCGCTCGCTGCGGTGGCGGCCTGTCAAAAGGCTGGAGTGCCCAATGGGGCGATTGCGGAAACGCTCCGTACGTTTGGCGGGGTCGAACATCGCCTCGAACCCGTGGCAACCATCGATGGCGTGGAGTATATCAACGACTCGAAGGCGACGAATGTCGATTCGGTGTGGTATGCCCTCCAGGCCATGACACGTCCCACGGTCTGGATTGCCGGCGGAACGGACAAAGGAAACGATTATGCCGTCCTGATGCCGCTCGTGCGGGAACACGTCAAGGCACTCGTCTGCATGGGGCTCGACAACGCCAAGCTCCTGCGTGATTTTACGGGAGTGGTCCCTGTCTATGATACCGCCTCGCTCGACGAGGCCCTCAAAGCCTGCCGCGCGGTCGTGCAACCCGGGGATGCCGTACTTCTTTCGCCCGCTTGTGCCAGCTTCGACCTCTTCCACAACTACGAAGACCGCGGACGGCAATTCAAACAGGCTGTCCACGCCCTCGAAACGGAAAAACCAACAACCGGGACAAAATGACGCTGCGATTGATTATCTTTGCAATCCATTAGGCTCATACGCATACCATGATATACCACATTGCCGAATACCTCGACCGTACGTTTGACCTGCCCGGGGCAGGGATGTTCAACTACATTTCGTTTCGGTCGGCCATGGCGATTGTTGTCTCGCTCCTGATTGGGATGGTCTTCGGGAAAGGTATTATCCGGCTCCTTCAAAGACACCAAATCGGGGAAGAAATCCGCAACCTTGGACTTGAAGGACAGCTCCAGAAAAAAGGAACCCCTACGATGGGGGGACTGATTATTCTGGCTGCCATTTTGGTTCCGGTGCTTTTGTTTGCCGACCTGACCAATATCTATGTTATCCTGATGCTGGCTACGACGGTGTGGCTCGGACTCTTGGGCTTTCTGGACGACTATATCAAGGTTTTCCGCCAACGCAAGGAGGGACTCAACGGACGATTCAAAATTCTGGGACAGGTCACGCTCGGGCTGGTGGTGGGGACCACCATGTGGATAAGTCCGCAGATTGTCTCCCGCGAACCCTCTACGGCTCGCACGGCCGATGCCGAGCGGGTCGTTGCCACTGACCTCGGCAACCAGCGCAAGGTCATCTACCTGACTCCGGCCGAAAAATCGACCACCACTACCGTTCCCTTCTTCAAAAACAGCGAACTCGACTACCGGGACCTTATCCCTGTCGAAGGGCAAATGGGCGATACGCTGGGGTGGCTCCTGTACGTGCTGATTGCGGTCTGCATCATTACGGCGGTCTCCAACGGAGCCAACCTCACGGACGGACTGGACGGGCTGGCGGCCGGCGTTTCGGCTGCCATCGGGGTGGTGCTCGGAATACTGGCCTACCTCTCGGGGAACGTTATCTATGCCGACTACCTCAGCATCATGCACATACCCGGCTCGGGGGAACTGCTGGTCTTTGCCGGAGCCTTTGTCGGGGCGCTGCTCGGATTCCTCTGGTACAACTCCTATCCGGCGCAGGTCTTTATGGGCGATACCGGTTCGCTGGCCATCGGTGGGATTATCGCCACCTTTGCCCTCCTGATTCGCAAAGAACTCCTGCTGCCCATCCTCTGCGGGATTTTCCTGGTCGAAAGCCTGTCGGTCATTATCCAGGTGCTCTGGTTCAAATACACCAAACACAAGTATGGCGAGGGGCGAAGAGTCTTCCTCATGTCCCCGCTTCACCACCACTATCAGAAAAAAGGCTACTTCGAGGTCAAAATCGTTACCCGATTCTGGATTGTCCAACTCCTGCTGGCTGCCATTACTTTGATGACCCTCAAAATACGATAATACATTCCGCCTTGAGCACGATGCGACGATGAACGGTATGGAAACTCCGTTTGTCGTCGCTCTTGTATCATACGGTGCCGTGTGGCGACGGGTAGGTTTCTCCTGAAGGATGGAACTCTTTTGCGCGTGGGCTGCCTATTCCTTGCCGTCTGTGGGAGGACTTTGTGTTGCGGTGGAGGGGAGAACTTCTACGACCTTTATCCATCCCCGTGTCACCCCTCTCCACCAAATCAGACCGACCAAAATCAGCAGCAGGCTGAACCATTGGGAGGGAGAGAGTCCTGGCAGCAGTTCCCCTCGGGCATCGGCACGGAGAAATTCCACCAAGAACCGCCCAATACCGTAACCCATAAAATAGACCGTAGGACGGAACTGAAACGATGTCCATCGGACCATCATCCAGAAGAGCAGAAAATTCAGGGCGGCTTCGAATAACTGCGTAGGGTAGAGCGGTTGTGCACCGCAGTGGACGTAGGCGTCGCTCCCCACGGGGTAAACAACCCCCAACCACCCGGGGGCGGGAGCTCCATAGCAGCATCCCCCGAGAAAACAGCCGATGCGCCCGAACGCGTGGGCCAGGGCTACGGCCGGTGCCAACATACAGAGGAGAGTGGCTAGGGGTTGGTGTGTGCACTGAATACCGAGGATGAGCACAAGGCTTCCAACCAGCAGCCCTCCGAGGTAGGTAGAACCGCCATAGAGCATTGTTTCAAGGTTTAACGGGCGGTGTTGCAGCAGTTGTTCTACCAGATGGCCGCCAACCAGCCCGCTTAGGGTAGCTGCGGCAATGCAAAGCATCAGAGCACGTTCGTGGCGGTAGTAGCGGCGTAATTTGATTTGACGATTGAGGTACAGCAGGGCCGCAAGTAACCCAATGCCCATGAGGATGTTATAGAACCACAGTTCGGAGTTGCCGATGGGGATAGATGGATACATGTTTGAGGTCAGGGTGAAATAAGGTCAGGGGAGCGGGTGTAGCGTTATGAAAAACCCTCGTTTGCAACTTGTGCAAACGAGGGGAGATGTGTACTGGAGGCATTAGAGAAACTTAGGCTTCGACCGTTTCTTTTGTTTGTACCAATGCCATGATTCCTCCGATAACGGCCAAAATAAATGAGATGAGTGCCAGCACACTGAACATCGAGATGGTTTCGATGAGCAGCAGGAAAGCAGCGACAAGCAGCAGAACCCCCGAAGCCACAGGGTTCGATTTCCCCATGATACCCCCAATCAGACCGAGCACGGGAGCTGCGAAAGCCATGAAGACCATAAAGCCTCCGACACCAGTACCTGCACCTGCCGTGCCGACCGTAATGGCAGTGGCACAAACTGTTGCACATAAGGCGGCCGGAAGACCCAATGCAAATACCAAAACACCCATAACCAAGGGTACCGGTGATGTTCCTCGTTGAATTGTTGCCATAATGTAAAAGTATTAGTGTTTGTGTAACAAAGATTAAAAAATGATGTTAAAAATGCAAATTAATTTTCCTTTTGACTGGATTTTTGTTCAATAAAGTGGGTGAATATTGGGCTGTATGGGTGTTTTTTTATATTTCAGGATGGGGGTAGGTAGAGTGGAGGCGACCCTGGATGGGGGATGCGGTGGGGGAACCGCTTTGCGATTATTTCGAAAGATTGGTTTTTATCCGGCTCAAAGTACTATTTTTGTGGTTCGACGCGTTCTATTATAACCAAATAATGATTTAGAAAATGATACTGTCATCTTTCGCTTTCACTTCGTATGGCTCCTATTTCGGCTCCATGGGGCCCGAATTTCTGTTGATTATCATCATCGGGATTGCCGGATTTATTGTTCAGGCACGCCTGCAGAGCGTCTTTCGTAAATATTCGCAAGTCTCCTTCACCGGCGATATGACGGGTAAGGACGTGGCCGAAAAAATGCTTCGTGACCACGGGATTACGGATGTCAAGGTCATCCATACTCCCGGGCAACTCACCGACCACTTCAATCCGGCCAACAAAACGGTGAACCTCAGCGATGATGTGTATGAAAGCAATTCGGTGGCAGCTGCGGCCGTGGCGGCCCATGAGTGCGGCCATGCGGTGCAGCATGCCGTAGGGTATGCTCCTCTGAAACTGCGGTCGGCACTGGTGCCGGTGACCAGTTTCTCGTCCCGCTTTGCCATCTTCTTTATCATCGGCGGTATCCTGCTGGCCGGGGCGACCAACTCGCTCGTACTCTTTTGGATTGGTATCGCCATGATTGCCGTCTCGGCACTCTTCAGCCTCGTGACGCTCCCCGTAGAATACGACGCTTCGCGGCGGGCACTTGCATGGCTCGACGGGCAACATATCCTGACCTCCCAACAGCACAACCAGGCCAAAGAGGCTCTGACGTGGGCCGCGCGTACCTATGTCGTGGCGGCACTCTCGGCTATTGCTACGCTGCTCTACTATATCGGCTTTGCCCGACGCAACTAAACAGAACACGGGGAAGTTCCCGAGCTATAATACTATAATACATGCAGGCACAGGCCGTCTACATGAGACGGCCGAGTGTCTGTTCTTGTTTCTGTCGGCATCCTCTCTTTATTTCCCATACTGAAAAATTGTTCCGCCGCGTGCGGAAAATCCCTATCTTTGCAGATAAACTTATTTTTCCCACAGACCTAACTTTACCTATGGCAGACAATACCATACTGGCCAAATTAGACGGAATCAAAGAGAAATACGCCTCCATCTCCGAACAAATCACCGACCCGGAGGTGATGAGCGACATGAAACGCTACATCCAGCTCAACAAAGAGTATAAGGAACTGGGTCCGATTGTCGAAGCGGCCGACCGCTATCGTACTGCGGTAGCCAACCTTCAGGAGGCCAAGGATATTCTGGCCAATGAGAAGGACGAAGAGATGCGCGAAATGGCGCGGGGTGAAATCGAAGAACTCGAGCCCCGAATTGCCCAACTCGAAGAGGATATCAAACTGATGCTGATTCCAGCCGACCCGCAGGACAGCAAAAACGCCATCCTCGAAATTCGCGGTGGGGCAGGGGGGGATGAAGCGGCTATTTTTGCGGGCGACCTGCTGCGGATGTACCTCAAGTTTTTTGAACGCAAGGGGTGGAAGGCTGAAATCAACAGCGAGAGCGAAGGAACCTCGGGCGGATACAAGGAGGTGGTGCTGAAGGTGACGGGCGAAAATGTTTACGGTACGCTCAAGTATGAGTCGGGCGTGCATCGGGTGCAGCGTGTGCCGCAGACCGAAACGCAGGGACGTGTGCACACCTCGGCAGCGTCGGTGGCCGTGCTCCCCGAGGCGGAAGAGTTCGATATCGAACTCAAAATGGAGGATATCCGCAAGGATACGTTCTGCGCCAGCGGACCGGGCGGGCAGTCGGTCAATACGACCTATTCGGCTATCCGTCTGACGCACATTCCGACCGGTATCGTGGTGCAGTGTCAGGACCAGAAATCGCAGCTCAAAAACTTCGACAAGGCTCTCGAAGAGTTGCGTACGCGTATCTACAACCTCGAATACCAGAAATACCTCGACGAAATCTCCTCCAAGCGCAAGACCATGGTTTCGACGGGCGACCGTTCGGCCAAAATCCGCACCTACAACTATCCGCAGGGGCGTGTGACCGACCACCGTATCGGATATACGATGTACAACCTGCCGGCCTTTATGGACGGCGATATTCAGGAGTGTATCGATAAGTTGCAGTTTGCCGAAAACGCCGAACGGTTGGCGGCGGCTGCCGAAGAAGAGGCATAGGTCTCTTCGGTCGGGCTGGGTTACCCTGGGGGTAGAGGGATGCGATGGATTTATGCTGTAACTAAAATACCGACTTGTGATGGAACCTTTCAACGAAAATCAACAGTCGATGGCGGGGCAACGTGTAGGAGAGGTGTCGAATGGCACTCCTTCGACGGCTCATTCCCCGAGTGAGTCCGAAGCGCAAAATGTCGCTGCAGGGAGTGCGTCTGAAGCGTCTGCATATCGTTCTGTACCTCCGGTGACCGAACCCTACAATCCATATACCCAAACGACTCCACCCGCGGCAGGTTATGGTGCTCCGTATGACGCGCAGCAGCAACTTGCCGGACAGCCTCACGCTGGACAGCAGCCCTACGGCGGGTCCTACTATCCGCCCCAAGAGCCGATTCCCAATCAGGTCCCTCCGGGGTATCCCTACGGGTATCCGCAGCAACCCGTCTATACCCAGAAACCCACTCTGCCCAACGCCGTGGCGGTGCTGGTGCTCGGGATTCTCTCCATCTTATCCAGCTACTACCTGGTGGGGATTGTGCTGGGCATCGTGGCGCTGGTGCTCGCTGCCAAAGGACGTAAAATCTGGCGGCAAAATCCCACAGCATATTCCGGTGTCGGAATGCTCAATGCCGGCTTTGTCTGCGCCATTATCGGCACGGTTATCGGAAGTCTGTTCTTCATCGTTGGCTTCTTCCTGGGGCTGGTAGCGGCGATTAGCGGAGGTCTATGGGCGCTGATGCAATAAAGGGGAATCCGACATTGTTTGGATGCGTGAACGGAACGGCCTGAAACGGCAGGGGTGACCCTCCCCCTTTCCCACCATGCAAAACCAAAAATACTGAAAATTATTTTTCGATTAAAAAGAGCCTCTAAGGGCTCTTTTTGTTTATATTTGCTTTGTTAAATATGTGGCGGCGGAAAATGAACGGCCTGCCCCAACCATAACCAACACAAACTCGGACTATGACCGCGCAACAACTCTATGAGCAGATTAGGGCCAAACGCTCTTTCCTCTGCGTAGGACTGGATACTGACCTTAAAAAAATTCCCCAGCATCTGCTTACGACCGAAGACCCTATCTTCGAGTTTAACCGTGCCATTATCGATGCGACGGCTCCCTGTGCGGTCTGCTACAAACCCAATCTTGCCTTCTATGAGGCGGCGGGAATCCGCGGCTGGAATGCGCTGGTCAAAACCGTGAAGTACCTGCGCGAACGTTATCCTGAACAGTTTATTATCGCCGACGCTAAACGCGGCGATATCGGCAATACGTCGCAAATGTATGCCAAAGTCTTCTTCCAGGAGATGGACTTCGATGCCGTCACCCTTTCGCCCTATATGGGCAGTGATACGGCTGAACCCTTCTATGCCTATCCCGGCAAGTGGGCCGTGCTGCTGGCCCTCACCTCGAACGGCTCGGCACGGGACTTCGAAACGCTCCGACTCGAAAACGGTGAAATGCTCTATGAACGGGTTCTGAAAACCTCCATGACCTGGGGGACGGACGATAATACGATGTATGTGGTCGGAGCCACACAGGCCGCGGCGCTGGAAAGCGTGCGGGCCATTGTCCCGGACCACTTCCTGCTGGTGCCGGGCGTCGGGGCTCAGGGCGGCTCGCTCGAAGAGGTCGCACGGTACGGCATGAACCGCCGTTGCGGACTGCTGGTGAACTCGTCGCGGGGCATTATCTATGCCTCCGCCGGACGTGACTTTGCCGAAGCCGCCGGTAAAGCGGCGGCAGAACTGCAGCAACAAATGGCTGACTTGCTGGCCCAATACGGCGAGGTGCGCTAACCTTATCAGACGGCGCTACCCGTTCCCTCCTACGTAAAACTCAAAAAAAAGAAATCATATGGACATTACCAAAATGCCGCTTTCGGGTAAAACCCGCAAGGAACACGACTTGCTCGGCGAACTGGATATCCCCGAAGAGTACTACTTCGGCGTGCAAACCATGCGTGCACTCGACAACTTCCACATCAGTCGCGTGCGGCTCTGCATGTATCCCTACTTTATCAAGGCGCTGGCCATGGTCAAGGAGGCGGCCGCAAAAGCCAACCGTGACCTCGGCGAAATCAAGCCTGAAGTGGCCGATGCCATTATCGCGGCCTGCCACGAAGTGGAACAGGGAAAACTCGACGACCATTTTGTGGTGGACATGGTGCAGGGCGGGGCAGGTACCTCGACCAACATGAATGCCAACGAGGTGATTGCCAACCGTGCTCTCGAAATCCTGGGACACAAGCACGGCGAATACCAGTACTGCCACCCGAATAACGACGTAAACCACTCCCAATCGACCAACGATGCCTATCCGACGGCCGTGAAGATTGCCCTTATCTACCAGACCAACGACCTGATTGCGTCGCTCAAGGAGCTTATCGGGGCCTTCAACGCCAAAGGTATCGAGTTTGCGGATGTGATTAAAATGGGACGTACCCAGTTGCAGGACGCTGTGCCGATGACCCTCGGACAGGAGTTCGACGCCTACGCCGCCAACCTCTCCGAAGAAATCGACCGTCTCGAACAGAATGCCCGCCTGCTCCTGGAGGTAAACATGGGGGCAACGGCTATCGGAACGGGCATTAACGCCGACCCGCAGTACAGCCAAATCTGTATCAAGTACCTGCGCGAAATCACCGGTCTGCCGGTGCAGGCGGCGACCAACATGATTGAGGCGACGAACGATACGGGAGCTTTTGTTATCTACTCGTCGGCCGTCAAACGCATGGCCGTGAAACTCTCCAAAATCTGTAACGACCTGCGTCTGCTCTCGTCGGGACCGCGAACCGGCCTGAACGAAATCAACCTGCCGCCGATGCAGCCCGGCTCCTCCATCATGCCCGGAAAGGTCAATCCGGTGATTCCCGAAGTGGTGAACCAAATCGCCTACAAGGTGATTGGGAACGACCTCACCGTGACCATGGCGGCCGAAGCCGGACAGCTGGAACTCAACGTGATGGAGCCGATTATCGTCTACAGCATTCTGGAGTCGATTGTGATGCTCGAAAACGGGATGAATACCCTGCGCGAAAAGTGTATCCTCGGCATTACGGCCAACAAGGAACGGTGTCGCGATATGGTCTACCACAGCATCGGACTGGTGACGGCTCTGAACCCGTACCTCGGCTACGAAACCTCGACCGACCTGGCCAAAGAGGCGCTCAAAACCGGCAAAGGGATTTATGACCTGGTGCTCGAACGCAAACTCATGTCACAAGAGGAACTCGACAAGGTGCTCCGACCCGAAAATATGGTGAAACCCCGCAAATTCCTGCGCAAATAACCCTTTCGGCGGATGGTAGAGACAATACAACGAAAAATGTCGGAGTCGCGCTCGGCGCGATGGGTCGTGCTGCTGATGGTCTCCCTGACCATGATGTGCGGCTACTTTTTGACGGATGTGCTCGCCCCTCTCAAAGGGCTGCTGATTGAAATCTTCCACTGGGACAATACCGACTTCGGCCTCTTCAACAGCGGCTACGGATGGTTCAATATCTTCCTGCTGATGCTTATCTTCGGCGGGATGGTGCTCGACAAAATGGGAGCCCGTTTTACGGGCGTCCTGTCGGTGGGGGTCATGCTGGCCGGTATTGGCATCAAGTACTATGCCATCGGCTTTATGGACCCGGCACGAATGGTCGACTTCTGGTTCTTTGGCCAGCAGACCATGAAACTGCAGGTGCTGGTCGCATCGTTGGGCTATGCTCTGTTTGCCGTGGGCTATGAAACCATCGGGATTACGGCCAATAAAATTGTGGTACGGTGGTTCCGGGGAAAGGAACTGGCGTTGGCGCTGGGGCTCAACGTGGCCTTTGCGCGGCTCGGGACCTTCCTGGCGCTGGCCTTGCCGCTGCCCATTGCCAAAGCCTTCGGAAACTCCATCAGCATGCCGATTCTCTTCGGGATGATTCTCCTGCTGCTGGGATTTCTGACCTTCTTTGTCTACATCGGCATGGACCGAAAACTCGATGCGGAATGTGCACAAGAAGGGCTCGCGGATGACGAACGGTTCCGCTTCCGGGACATCTTCGCCATCTTCCGCATTCGCGCGTTCTGGTATATCGCCCTGCTCTGCCTGCTCTTCTACGCTGCGGTGCACCCCTTCGTTAAATTCGCCCCGGACCTCGTTGTTCAGAAATTCGGTGTCAAGGAAGAACTCTCCGGGCTTATCCCGTCGCTCTTGCCCGTAGGAACCCTTATCCTTACCCCGCTCTTCGGAAACCTCTATGACCGACACGGCAAAGGGGCCTCTATGATGATTTGGGGGGCATGGATGCTCGTGGCAGTGTACGTGGGATTCTCCATCCCCGGCATCACCCACTGGCTGGCGGCCGTGGGACTCGTTATTCTGCTGGGTATCGCCTTCTCGCTCGTCCCCTCGGCCATGTGGCCCTCAGTCCCCAAAATCATCCCCGAACACCAACTCGGGACGGCATACGCCCTCATCTTTTGGGTTCAAAACTGGGGTCTTGCGGGGGTCCCGCTCCTTATCGGCTGGGCGCTTGACAAGTGGGGGACACTCCCCCCGGAAATGGTGGACGGACAACTTACGCAACGTTACGACTATACCGTTCCCATGCTGATTTTCCTTGCTCTCGGACTGCTGGCCGTGCTGTTCGGCATGCTCCTCAAACGTGAAGATAAACGCAAAGGATACGGACTCCAAAAACCCAATATCACCCACTAAACTCCTTTTGCGACACGCACTCAGACAGATAAAAAAATGGAAAGGCTGTTGGTTAATTGGAAAATCATTCCTACTTTTGTCGGGAAAGAGACGAAATGCCATGAAGGGCACCAAGTTCCCATGCTTTGTTTTTGTGACAAAAATCAATGCCGGTGCCTCTTTCCTGCTCCTCAGCTTCAGTAGAATAAAACAGATACAATCTCAAAATATGAAACATCTTTTACTCTCGATGGTCACGCTTTTCGCAGTTGGCGCTGCCTGGGGCCAGGGAGGCGAAGTGATGCAGCCCGGAGTCTATATCGATGGCATCTCCGTGGTCAAAGAAAACGGTAAATACGGGCTGGTCGATGTGACGCACCGCGTATTTACGCCCGTTATCTATGAAAGCATCTCGCCTTTCGTGGACGGTCTCGCTAAAGTGAAACGCGATGGCCGCTACGGCTTTGTCAATACTCTGGGGCGTGAAGTCGTTTCCCCTATTTATGATTCCATTACCCCTTTCCAGGACGGGGTCGCCAAAGTCAAGAAAAACGGTTACTACGGCCTTATCAACCGTACGGGGCGCGAAGTGGCCAGTGTCAGTTATGACGTTATCACCGACTTCGAAGACGGGGTTGCGAAAATCTATAAACGCGGACGCATGGGGCTTATCAGCATCTCGGGATATGAATTGGCTCCGTGTATCTATAACGCCATCGACGACTTTGTCAATAAAATTGCTATCGTCTATAAAGATGGGCGTTTCGGCCTGATTGACAATGCCGGGAACCAAATCGCACAGCCTATCTACAAGGAAATCGCCCCGTTCGATGAAAACGGGCTCGCGTTTGCCTCTCGTGACGGGAAATACGGATATCTCTCCTACCTCGGGGATGAAATTATCCCGGTGCAATATGACGAAATCTCGAACTTTATTGACGGGATTGCGCGAGTATCCAAAAATGGGCGCTATGGCTTCGTGAACACTCTTGGGCAGGAATTCGTGGCCACTATCTATGACAGTGCTACGGCATTCTCCAACGGGCTGGCTGTCGTGGAAAGCAATGGTCAGTTCGGGGTAGTCGATGTGCAGGGACGCACGGTGGTACCGTGTAACTATGCATCCCGTGAAGACGCAGTGCGGGCTTTCGACAATCTCACCATTGTGAAGAAAGATAAAAAGGCAGGAGTGACTACCTCTTCTCGAGGAACGACAAACGCTGCCATTAAAAGCGCGGAGTAGAGCGGACAGCCGCAGAGAATCGCTATCTTTACCCGGTTGCTCTTAGGGGAATCCTTGAGGTGAAAATAGTTGAAAACCGCTCTTTCTAACTGGTAGAAAGCACATCTCTATAGTACATATCATACAGCAAGGTGCCCGGCAGA
>NBJMC04203__coassemble_938_pt1 | contig 13205 bp, 8 predicted proteins | sample NBJMC04203__metabat2_high_PE_019 | metagenome-assembled genome bin NBJMC04203 | reverse complement strand
TCGCTGTCGAACTCATAGCGGAAAGTGGCCGTCTGTTGTTCTCCGCTGCTGGGCGTAAAGAGGGATTTTGAGGGAAGAAACGATGACTTGAGCCCTGCCGAACCATATATCATACCCCAGTCACCCGACTCCAGCAAGGCGCTGAACATATCCATGTTCGAGACCCCGGACGGTTGTGTGGTGAATTCACTGGTGGCTGTCCAATCGTCGGGTTCTGAGGTGGAGAGGTTGGAGGTGGTGCTCACCTTCACCGGACAACCGTTTTCCCAGGTGTAGTCAAAGTTGGTGGTGTAATAGGTCGTTGTGGTTATCGTGCTGTCGCCATCGGGGGATAGCGAGCTCTCGGTATAAGCACCCGGTTGGACATAACGGGTCAGGTACCCTGCCGCGTTGTATGTCCAGGTGCTCAGGGGTACGTTCGGCTCGGAGGGAACCTCTTCGGTCAGACGACCGTTGCTCATCAAATAGGCCGAGGTTGTGGTGACTGCCTTGGTGGCGTAGTTGCCGTCGCTGTCCACATAAGTCTCATAGTCGTACATCGTCATGGTCAGGGTGTCTACTCCATAGACAAACACCTGCTGTACGCGCGGTTCCGGCTCTTCGGCATCCGAATAGGTCACTTTCGTGATGCGTCCCTGGGCATCGTTCTCGAACCATACGTGGCTGTCGATGGTTCCTGCTGCCGCTGAACCGTAGCTGATAATCTCCGTCACCGCCTTGCCGGCTCCCGGGTCGGGAACAGGCGCTTCGCCCGACTCGGTAACCCCTTTCTGCACAATGGTTATCGTAATGACACTCTCGCCGCAGATAATCCGAATGACTGCCGTGCGGTCGGCACCCGTGTAATTGACGCTCAGGGTGATGTCCAGCGTGTATTCACCCGCGGCATCACCGCTGGTCTGGCTCAATGTCACCCAATCCACTGCCGATTCGGCTTTTGTAGCCTCGCTCACTTCGGCGCGCCACGGACCCTGCGTCGCAAATTTGACTTGCTGGTCCGTGGCCGAGGTGGTCTGGTCGGCGTAGACCGTTTGGTTGGTCGAACCCGAGGTCACGCGAATGGCCGGTTCCGTCGGGGTTTTCTCCTGACAGCTGAACAGGGTGAGGGCAGCCGCCAGCAGGGTGAAAATTTTTTTCATGGCTTTGTATGGTTTGTGTTAAATGATGCCGTATCTGGGCCTGATAAACAGATGGTTGAATGAAAGAGATGTGTATAGGACAAAAATAGGGATGAATCGACAAATTTTCAAGGCATCCGTGCCCGAAAAAAGACTCTTTTGTAAAATCATTCGTCGGTAAACACCCCCTTTCGGTCGGTGAAAAACAGGCTCCGGTCGTTTTTGTTTCTCGCTCCTTTGTGCCAGGTATAGCTTTGTCTCCGGAAGATTTGAGACAATGCTATGGACAAACTTCGTATTCTTATCGTAACGTTGCTGTTCGGAGTGCTCGGCACGGCCGTGCGGTCGGCAGAGCCGTGGACCCTCAGAGCCTGTATCGATTATGCCCGCGAGCATAACATTCAGGTGCAGTCGGCCGAGGTGACGAACAGTTCCGCAGGGGTGAATCTCCTGCAGGCCAAAGCGCAGCAGACCCCATCGCTCTCCTTCTCGACCGGGCAGGGCATTTCGCACTCGTCCAGCGAAGGAGCTTCCTATTCGGGCAGCTACTCGCTCAATGCCGGGCTGACCATTTATCAGGGTCGCCAACTGGTGAATAGCGTGAAGAAGCAGGAGATTCAGACCCGCAGCACGCTGCTGGATGTCTCGGTGGCGCGTAACGACATCGAAATCGCCGTTACGGAGGCATATTTGACCATTCTCTATGCCCACGAAAACCTCAAAACCATGCAACAGACGGTCGAAGCCTCGCGAGCCCAGATGGAACGTACCGCAGCGCTGCGCGATGCCGGTTCGGTGTCGGTGAGCGACTATGCCCAAATCGAGGCCCAGTACTGGAGCGATGTCTATGACTGTACGGTGGCGGAAAACACGCTGGAGCAGGCGAAACTGAAACTCAAGCAACTCCTGGAACTCAATCTGGAGGATGCCTTTGAGGTGGTTTTTCCCGAGGTGGAGGATTCGATGGTGATGGCTTCGATTCCCGACCTGGCCGAGGTCTACGCCGCGTCGCAGGAGGTGATGCCGCAGGTCGAAAGCAGCCGACTGGCTATTGAAGCGGCCGAGGTCAATGAAAAAATCGCTCGCGGGCAGAAACTCCCGACCATCACCCTCAGTGCAGCGGTCGGAACGGGCAACTTCTCCAACGGGGATTACGTCTTCTTCAATCAGCTGGGGACGCGCCTGAACGAGAGTGCTACGGTGAATATCAGCGTGCCGATTTTCAACCACCGTTCGGCCCGTTCGGCCATCGACCAGGCCGAGTTGGAGACCCGTTCGTCGGAACTGGCCTACGAACAGACCCTCAAGGATTTGCTCTCGGAGGTAGAGTCGCTGTGGCAGGATGCCAAGTCGGCGCAGAGCCGATACGAGGCAGCCTCCGGCAAACTTCGTTCGGCGGACCTGAGCTATCGGCTGGTACAGGAACAGTTCAACAGCGGAATGAAAAACGCCGTGGACCTGCTGACCGAAAAAAACAACTACCTCTCGGCTCAGCAGGAGTTGATACAGGCCAAATATCAATCGGTGCTTTCGCTCCAACTGTTGGAGTTCTACCGCGGCGGGGAGATATCCTTGTAGGGTAGACGCATGAAACCATTTCTCGCAATCAGAATATTCGAAAAACAGGATATGAAACAGATTCGAACAAAAACAACAGCGTTGTGGCTCACCGCGGCCATGCTGGTTGCCGCGATGCCCTCGTGTGGCCCCAAGGAGAGCGGCATGGCGTATGAAACGGCGGCCGTCGAACGCGGCACCATCAGCAACAGCGTGACGGCGACCGGAACCATTGAACCGATTACCGAGGTCGATGTGGGAACGCAGGTCTCGGGCAAGATTACCAAACTGTATGCCGACTACAACTCCGTTGTTCGTGCCGGGCAGCTGTTGGCCGAGCTCGACACGGTCGAGTTGCGGGCCACGCTCGATTCTCGTACCGCCAGCCTTGAAGCCGCAAGGGTTAAATACGAGTACCAGCAGAAAAACTACAACCGTATCAAGGGTCTTTTCGAGAAGGGGATGGTGAGCGAGACTGACTACGAAGATGCCGAATATGCCTACCAGACGGCCCGTACCGACTACGACCAGGCCAAATCGAACCTCGTGCAGGCCGAAACGAACCTGGGGTATGCCCGTATCTATTCGCCGATTGACGGGATTGTGATTTCGCGGGAGGTGGAAGTGGGGCAGACGGTGGCCTCGAGTTTCGAAACGCCGACCCTCTTCACGCTGGCCGAAGACCTGCGTCAGATGCGGGTGATTGCCGATGTGGACGAGGCCGACATCGGACAGGTCGAAGAGGGGCAGCAGGTGAGTTTCACGGTCGATGCCTATCCCAACGATGTGTTCCGCGGTACGGTGACCCAAAAACGGTTGCAGGCTACCGAAGAGTCGAGCGTCGTGACCTATGAGGTGGTAATTTCGGCCGACAACCCCGACCTGAAACTGATTCCCGGTCTGACGGCCAACGTCTCGATATACACGATGCAGAAACCCGACGTGCTGATTGTCCCCTCCAAAGCCCTGCGCTTTACGCCCGAGTTGGGTCAGCAGGCCTCGACGAGCGGCCCCAAACGGGTGTGGGTCAGCCGGGGCGGACAGCTGACCGAAGTGGCGGTCAAAACGGGTGTCTCGGACGGTATCTATACCGAGATTACCGACGGAGTGGCAGAGGGTGATTCGGTGGCTGTGGGCTTCCGCATGGTGCAGGTGGCAGAGGAGGATGAGGCGACGGGAGAGAGTGGCGAGCAGAGCCCCTTCATGCCGACGCCTCCTGGAGGAGGAAACAAGAAAAAGTAACCTGTGAACGGGAAAAGAGGGGGAGTGTCGAAGGCGTTTGAGGTGTGGAGCGGGTGCAACAACGTGTGTGTCTGTGACTGAAAGTCCCCCTCTTTTCTTCCGGGTTGCCGCGGGCCACGGCTCGCGAACCGGATACCTGCAGAAAGTATGGAAAAAGAGATTATCAAAATCGAAAACATCCGCCGCGACTTTACGGTGGGCAGCGAGACGGTGCATGCCCTGCGCGGGGTGTCGTTCGCCATCCGCAGCGGCGAATTCGTCACCATCATGGGAACCAGCGGCTCCGGGAAATCGACCATGCTCAACATTCTTGGTTGCCTCGATACGCCGACCAGCGGGGAGTACTATCTCGATGGCATTTCGGTGCGGACGATGGGCAAGAACGACCGGGCGACCCTGCGAAATCGTAAGATTGGCTTCGTCTTCCAGAACTACAACCTGCTGCCGAAGACCACCGCCCTTGAGAATGTCGAGTTGCCGTTGCTCTACAACCGTGCCTATACGGCGCGTCAACGACGCGAAAAGGCCGAACAGGCGCTGGTGGAGGTAGGGCTGGCCGAACGCATCCACCACCGCTCGAACCAGATGTCGGGCGGTCAGCAGCAGCGCGTGGCCATTGCCCGTGCGCTGGTCAATGACCCGGTTATCCTGCTGGCCGACGAGGCTACCGGGAACCTCGATACCCGCACCTCGTTCGAGATATTGACCCTGTTCCAGCGGCTCCACGCCGAGGGGCGTACCATCATCTTCGTGACCCACAACCCCGAACTGGCTCAGTTCAGCAGCCGAAACATCACCCTGCGTGACGGACGGGTGGTTTCGGACACGGCCAACGAGGCAATTCGGTCGGCCCGTGAGGTGCTCGAAACGCTCCCCCGTGAAAACGACTAAACCCTGACCTGAGATGAACTACAAGAATCTGGTGCGCATCGCCCTGCGGGCGCTCAACAACAACAAGTTTCGGGGATTTCTCACCATGTTGGGCATTATCATCGGGGTGGCCTCGGTCATTGCGATGCTGGCCATCGGTCAAGGCTCCAAACGGAGCATCCGCGCCCAAATCTCCGAAATGGGCTCCAACATGATTATGATTCACCCGAAGTTCGACCGAGGCGGCGGGGTGCGCCTCAGTGCCAGCGACATGCAGTCGCTTAAGTTCTCCGATTATCAGGCCATCCTGAACGAAACAACCTGGGTGGCGGCGGTTTCGCCGTCGGTCAATGCCAGCGGGCAGGCCATCTACGGAGCTAACAATACGCCGACGACGGTCTATGGGGTGAGTCCCGAGTACCTCGATATCCGAAAATACGAAGTGGGGCAGGGTGAGTTGTTTACCGACAACGATATCCGCACGGCGGCCAAGGTGTGTGTCGTCGGGCAGTCTGTGGTGGACGAACTCTTCACCAACGGCGAAAATCCGCTGGGCAAGACGATACGTTTCGACAAAATCCCCCTGCGAATTATCGGTGTTCTCACCCCCAAGGGGTACAACTCCATGGGGCAGGACCAGGATGACCTGATTCTGGCTCCCTATACCACCGTCCAAAAACGGATGCTGGCCATCACCTACCTTCAGGGAATCTATTGTTCGGCCCTGAGCGAAGAGCTCACCGACCAAGCCGTACAGGAGCTTACCGACATCCTGCGCCGCACCCACAAAATCACCGGCATGGCCGACGACGACTTCGAAATCCGCTCGCAGGAGGAACTCAGCTCCATGCTCAGCTCCACCACCGAGATGATGACCGTGCTGTTGGCCTGTATCGCGGGTATTTCGCTGCTGGTCGGCGGGATTGGGATTATGAACATCATGTATGTGTCGGTGACCGAGCGCACGCGCGAAATCGGCCTGCGGATGTCCATCGGAGTCAAAGGACGCCATATCCTCTTTCAATTCCTGATTGAGGCGGTGATTATCAGTGTGCTGGGGGGTGTTATCGGCGTGCTGCTCGGCATCGGAGCCTCGGCCGCCATCAAATACTTTGCCGGCTGGCCCGTCTACGTACAGGCCTACTCCGTTATCCTCTCGTTCGCCGTGTGTACCGTGACGGGTATCTTCTTCGGGTGGTATCCGGCACAAAAAGCCTCCCGCTTAGACCCCATCGAGGCTATTCGGTACGAATAAAAGAACTCTTCTGCGGGGACGGAGAACCGTTTTTCAAACAAAATGGATGTGGTGTTTGCGTTTTGTGGTGCGGCTCTTCGTCCCCCTTCTCTTTACGGAGCTGTGGCTGGTTGTTCCGTAAAAAGCAGTCGGCGTCGGGGTCATCAGACCCCAACGCCGACTGTCCTTTTTTGCTATGGCTACAGGCTACTTACTCCGCTACGGCTGTCTCGGCATTCGCCTCAGCCGCTGCCTCCACTTCGGCAGGACGTTCAAAACCGTCGGCCGTAGCCCGCTCCGTCATTCGCTGAATGCGGTTGTCCAGGTCGGGGTGCGTCGAAAAGAGCTGCTGCACCTTGCTCGTCTTGTCGGTACCCATCTCGGCCTCCATCTCTTTCAACTTCTTGAAAGCCAACGCCATCGCCCAAGGATTCTCGCCGTGGGATTTCAAAAAGTTATACCCGTAGTCATCGGCTGCATACTCCTGTTTCTGCGAGAATTTCGAATTGGTCACCGCTTCGCCCAAATCGCCCAGTTGCGAGTCCGACAGTTTAGCCGCCGTGCCGCCGGCCGAACTGATGCCGTCGCGCAGAGCCGAGGCCATCAGCGACGTGCGGAACGCATCCTTCGTATCCTTGTTCATCACGTGGCCGATTTCGTGGCCGATAACCCCCAAAATCTCCTCGTCGCTCATAATGTCCATCAGACCCGCAAAAACCCGAACGCTGCCGTCGGCACACGCAAAGGCATTCACATCGACAACCCGATAGGCTTTGATGTTCAGTCCGTCGGTGTTGATTTTCTCGGTAATCTTGGCCAGTCGAACGGCATAAGGGTCATCCCCTTCGCAAACGGGATTATGCTGGTCCAGCCAGTCGATGTACTCTTTGACGTAGGCCTCGATTTGGGCATCGGAGAGGGTGGCGGCCTGAAGTGCTTTGGCTCCGGCACCCAGGGCTTTGTTGAGGTTGAACTGTGCGTGAGCGGTGCCGCACAAAGTCAGTATGGCTACCGCTGTCAGGGTGAAAATCTGTTTCATAGAGTGGTGTGTTTGTATGGCAAAAATAGTGTTGTTTGGCAGATATGCAACATAAAAAGGGGCAACTCGTTGTACGCAACAGATGCGCTGACGAGTTGCCCCTTTTTGTGTACGGGCAAGGGGCTATTCCGAGCGGAGCGATTCCACGGGGTTGGCCCGTGCCGCTATCCAGCTCTGCATGCCCACGGTCAGCACTACTACGGCCAGTGTAAGCAGCCCCGCCTCCACAAAGTACGTCAGGCTCGGTTCTATGCGGTAGGGGTATCCCTGGAGCCAGCGCGACATAAAGTAGTAGGCCACGGGAGTGGCCACCACAAAGGCAATGCCCACGTAAATCAGGTAGTTGCGTACGAGCAGCGTCACAATCTCCCGAATGGTGGCGCCCTGTACCTTACGCACACCGATTTCCTTGCGGCGTCGGGCGTTCGAGCAGACGATAAGACCGAATATTCCGAAGCACGAAATCACCATTGCCAACACCGAGAAGACCGTAAAGAGGGTTTTGAAACGCTCTTCGGAGTAGTAGATTTGTGCCAGGTAGGTATCCAGCAGGTTGAGATTCAGCGGGTCGGAGGCGTTGAACTTGGCGTAGACGGCCTGTATCTCCCGAAAGACCTGTTGAATGTCATCTAAGGAGGAGGCGCTGACCCGTACGTTAATGATGCCGCTCTCCATCGGCATTATCATAATGGCCAGCGGCTCAATCCCCTGTCGCAGGGGTTTGAAGTTGAAGTTGCGGCAGACCCCGCTGACCGGAAACATGTCCGGGTCGCGGTCTTCACCGGGAAAGACCTTCAGCTGCGTGTAGTCATCCACCTGAAAAGCCCCCATGGCCGCTTCGTTGAGTACGACGTTGGTTGCATCGTCCCGAAAGAGGGTGTTTCCCTGCACCATTTCCACCCCGAAGGTAGAGAAAAAGGCCGTGTCCACATACATGAACTTGCTCCAAATCTCTTTATGTTCCTCCTGGTATTGCCCCTGGAGTTTGGCTCCCATGTCGATATATCCGACATAACCCTGGGTCAGGCTGATGTTTTGAACGAAAGGCAGTTGGCGCAACTCGGAGAAAAAGGCTTGTCGCTGGTTGTAAATGGTGGCATCCATGCCGATGCAGACAATCTGTTCTTTGTCGAAGCCGAGGTCGGTGGTGCGCAGGTGGCGGAGCTGGGCCGAGATAATCAGGGTGCTGGCAATCACCCCGATGGAGGCGGCCAACTGAATGACAATCAGGACCTGTCGGAAGAGCATCACCCCGCGACCCTTGCCGACGCGCCCCGTGTAGAGCGTTTCGATGGGGCGCAGGGAACTGAGGTAAAAAGCTGGATAGCTCCCGGCCAGAATGCCGATAACGAGCGAACCGCCAATCAGTACACCCCATTGCCAGAGTTGATTCATCCAGATATGGCTGTATTCGAAACCCACCAGTTGGTTGAAAAGCGGCATCAGTAAATCGACCAGTATCACGGCCAGTATCATCGCCACGAAGGTCATCACCACGGACTCGCCCAGGAAACGTCCAATCAGTCGCAGCCGCGTGGCACCATTGACCTTGCGCAGGCCTATCTCCTTGGCACGCAGCGTGGCTTGTGCTGTCGAGAGGTTGAAGAAATTAACGATGGACAGCAGCAGAATAATCGCCCCGACCCATATCATCGACATTACCTGGCGGTGGTTGCCGCCTTTGAAGCGGGTGAAGAGGTCGGCATAGTTGAAGTAGACATCCGAGAGCGGGTAACAAACCACCCGTTCCACTTCGTACTGCAGATTGCCGTTGGCACGCACGACATCCTGAATCTTCTGGTTGAGGGCGGCAATATCCTGTCCGGGGCGTACCTTGGCAAAAATCTCAAAGTTCCAACTGCGCCAGTCTTGTGCCCGGGTGACCCCTTCGTATACCTCTTGCTGTTGGTTGATGGGTATGATTCCCGCGAAACGGATGGAGGAGTTCATCGGGATATCTTCGCAGACGGCCGATACGACGAAGGTCATCCCGTTGTTCAGTATGACGGACTCTCCGATAGGATTTTCCGAACCGAATAGTGATTCTGCCATGCGTTCGGTCAGCACGATGGAGCTGTTGTCCGGCAACGGGTTGGAGGGGTTGCCCTGAACGATGGGGAATGTGAAGACTTCGAAGAAGGCCGGGTCGGCCTGCAAAAAGGGCTCCTGGCCGTAGATAAACTCCTCGTCGGGCTTTTGAATGGCATAAGCCACCGTATGCGCTCCGATGTTGGTGATGCTTTCGATTTCGGGGACTCCCGCCGCAATGGTCGGAGCCAGCGCATAGGGACACCCCCAGCCGCTGATTTTGTAGATGCGGTCGGCATCGCGGTGGAACATGTTCATGCTCAACTCCCGATAGGCGTACATCCCGATAAACAGGACGGTGGTCAGGGCGAAGGCAAACCCCAGAATGTTGAGGCGCGAGTAGAGCTTGTGACGGGTAAAGAGGGTGCGCAAAAACATAGTGATGAGGATTGTGAGAGTGGGTATTGTTCGAAAGTTAGTTAATTTCCGAGAGAATCCCAAGTGTTGTACAAATTCTTCGTCGGCGACCTGTACGGCCTGCTTTGGTGCTTTACGGGGTTCTTGCGGTTTGTTTGCACGCTTGTGCACCTGCTGTCCCGAGCAAACTGTCGTTTTGCCGAACCATCGTCACCCGATTTTGCGTACCTTTAGGCAACCTAACTCAAACTTTATCCATACTATGCTTAAACCGTTGATTTTGGCGGGTATGCTGACCCTGAGCGTCTCACTCCAAGCCGCTCCGACCGTCTATGTCGCTCCCACGGGCAGCGATGCTGCTCCCGGAACACGGGAACAACCCGTCTACTCCCTCTCGGCTGCCTATGAACTGGCACGGCAATCATCCGACTCCACGACGGTGCTGATTGCTCCGGGGACCTACCTGATGACCCGTCCGCTGACCGTCACGGCAGAAAATGCCCCGCAGGCACCCGTTTGTTTTCGCAGCCTGACGGACGAAAAACCCGTTTTCGTAGGAGGAATGCCCATTCGGGACTGGAAACCCTGGAAAAACGGCATCTGGCGTACTCGCGTGCCGCAACTGGCCCGATTTGACCAACTCTATGTCGAAGGCCGCCATGCTACACGGGCCCGAACGCCCAATGTCGGATATTTTATGGTGTGGGACGGAGGCGAAACGGTTATCGAACGCGGCGAAGACCGCATGGCAACCTATGCCACCCAGAAAATTACGGTGCATGAGGCCGACCTGGCATCGTTGCGCGGGATGGCTCCCGGAGAACTGAACCGGGTGACGGCGCTCTTCTATCACAAGTGGGATGTGACCCGCAAACCCATCGAACACATGATAGCCGATTCGGGTTATCTGTTCTTTTCGGGCGAAGGGATGAAGTCCTGGAATCCGATAGGAGCAGGTACCCGCTATGTGTTGGACAACTACCTCGGCGCACTGGATACCCCCGGAGAGTGGTATCTGGCCGATGACGGTTGGCTCTATTATATACCCCGTGAGGGCGAAGAGATGCAGACCCTCACCTGCTATGCCCCTCTCCTGGGCAACTGGTCGAGATTTACGGTACGCCTGAAAAACCCGTGACCAACCTGACTTTCGATAACCTGAGTTTTCAGGTAACCGGCTATTCCATGCCGCTCAAGGGGAGTGAAGCCATGCAGGCCGCAGCTTATGTGCCGGCCGCCATTCAGGCCGATTTTGCCCGCCACATTACCCTGCGCAACTGCGACATCGGGCAGACGGGCGGTTATGCCGTGTGGTGGCGCCGCGAGTGTTTCGACAACACCATCCGACACTGCCACATCCAACAGCTCGGAGCCGGTGGGGTGAAAATCGGTGAGTGGGTTACCCGAATCAACCACCGTCCCGTGACGGCTCGAAACGTCGTGGACAACAACATCATCCAGCATGGCGACTATGTTTTCCCGTGCGGGGTGGGTATTGGTATCTTCCACGCTGCCCACAACCGTGTGACGCACAACGATATCGGCGATTTGCGCTACTCGGGTATCTCGGTGGGATGGAAATGGGGTTACAACGATGCGGAATACAAAATGGCCTTTATCGATTCCACAGAACAATCCCGTATGGAGGTGGCATCCTATCCCAGTCCCGCGGTGGGTAACCTTATTGCCTTTAACCATGTCCACCACATCGGATGGGCCGAGTTGTCGGACATGGGAGCAGTCTATACTCTTGGGGAGTCGCCCGGAACGGTCGTCCGAAACAACCTGATTCACGATGTCTATTCGTATGATTACGGCGGCTGGGGCCTCTATACCGACGAAGGGTCTACGGGTATCGTGATGGAGAACAACCTGGTGTATCGATGCAAAAGCGGAGCCTTCCACCAGCATTACGGGCGCGAAAACATCATTCGCAACAATATCCTCGGGATGTGTTATCTGTATCAGTTGCAGTTTACGCGGGTCGAACCGCACAAATCCTTCGATTTCCGGCATAACATGGTGGTGATGGACCGCGGTATTCTGATGGCGGGTGCGTGGGGCGATGCCCGAATCGATATGGACTATAACTGTTATTGGGATTTGCGGGGAGCGGATTCGTTGCGTGTCGGGTCAGGAAGCCTGGCGCAGTGGAAGAAGGAGAAGAAACGCGACCGTCATTCGATAGCTGCCGACCCGCTGTTCCGCAATCCTGCTGCGGGTGATTTTACCTTTGTGGACCTGAAAACGGCCCGCCGTATCGGTTTCAAACCGTTTGACTATACGCAGGCGGGGGTATACGGCAGTGAGGCTTGGAAGAAGGAAGCGCAACTTCCCTCGGCAGTTACGGAGGCTTTTGACCGTGTGGTAGCGGCGCGCGAGGCGCAGCCGTGAGGCGGAGTGGTGCCGCAGGCGTAGTACAAGGAGGGGTGCACCAACAGGTTGCGCCCCTCCTTGTGCATTTGTTACAAGATAGGGTAGAAATACGCACCTGTTGCATGGGAGCATCTCTCTGTCCCCGATAGCCCATGCCCTATATAAGAGAAAAGAGCTTTTAATGCGTCAAGTGGAGACGATTAAAAGCTCTCAAAAGGGGGAGGTCGGTAGCAGACGGATAATTAGATTGACAATCAGTCATTTGCACTCTAATATTATGGCATTGAGGGTTTCATTTTTCCGAAATTCCCCCTTGTTTCCAGGCTTTAAATCGGAATGCGGATTTCTGCGCCCCTATTTGCGCCCCTACTATTGTATTAATTTGTCTGGCCACGAAAGCGCCCTAAGCAAAGTAGTGCATGAATAATTCGATTTGCAGTCATTGGATCGAACTGACTAATCTCAGTCAATCCATGACATACTTCATTTCGTAAGTTCCATCCACGATTATCAGTTAATAATATTCGGAAATATGCAGCCAAGTTCGGTGTTAGCAACTCAATGGCTTTGGAATCTCGTAGCATATCATCCAATGTTCGCTGTTGAAATTCATTAGGAGATTTACAGGATTTTAGTGTCGGAATATTTTCTCTCTCTAAAAGGCTTCTAATACTCGCTTCAATTTGAGGTATCAATAGGTGAATCGCAACGATGTAATCTTGTGCAAAATATGCCTCCAACCCTCGCTTTATGATCGGGATTTTTTCCTTTGTGAATGAAGGTGATTGGGAAATATATGCCAATATATTTTCAGTGGTGAAAACCCCTCTATGTATTCCTTCGTCTATGGTCGAGTTGATAAAAATGGACTGGAATTTCATACTCATAGAAATATGCAAAATTAAATTCCCGTCAAAATCAGTTTCTACATTTCCTACAGTGACTTGACCTCCCTTTTCGTGCATTATAGTTTTAGGTATAATAAACAAAAACGCGTACTTTTTAGCTTCTTCTTGTAAACTTTGCTTTTCACGCTCCTGCTGGGGAATAAAAACATATATGAAGTGTTCAAATATTTGCTCAGAATCTTCATGTTGTAATATACTATTGACGATATCATGCACATCTTTTTTCGGTATTTCACATTCACTTTTGATAAGTGGCATCTCACTTTGGAATTCAAGGCTAATAGTCGCTATTTTGAGTCTCAACTGGGCGGTTCTATGATTTAATCCATACTTTATTAAGGAGTTGTAAAGTCGGATGTAATTCGCGTATAGTTCTGTTTTGTTCACATCCGGAGCGACCGCGTCAAAAGTCTCTT
>NBJMC04203__coassemble_935_pt1 | contig 13243 bp, 10 predicted proteins | sample NBJMC04203__metabat2_high_PE_019 | metagenome-assembled genome bin NBJMC04203 | reverse complement strand
TGACAAACTTTTTTTCGTTTCCTGGCGTCCAAAACAATAAAAAAGCCGACCATCTGTGGATGGTCGGCCCGAGTTCATACCCGAAAAATTAATCCACAAAGTAATTATACATGGTCACCGCATCCCCGTACTCTTCGTTCATATCTTCGAGCGCCGATTGGGTATAGCTGCTGTCACGTTTAGCTTTGCGCACTTCGCCCAGGAAAGCATCCACCTCGTCCAGGAATTTCCCATACCAGGTCATTTGGACATCCATTCCATCGACCGCAGGCAGTTCACGCCCGATTTTGACCATCTGCTCGAGTTCAGCATATTGGGTATCGAGGAGTTGTTCATTGACGTTCTCGTCAGCAACCGTTCCAAGGATACTCTCCATTTGCACAAAAATCTTTTTCGAGAGGATAATATGCTCTTTCAGCGGATTGTCAGCCAGGAAGTAGGTTTCGGCCGCATCCGCAGCCGGGGTAATGATTGCGTAGACCTGGGGTTTGATTTGTTCGATAACGGCCGCAGCCGCTTCGACACCCTGGGTCAGTTCAACCCCTTTGGCCCAATTGTCATCTTTGTAGTCTTCGGCCTCTTTGTAGGCTTTGAAGGCTTCGAAGTTATCGTCAATGGTTTTGCAGGCGGCGTAATATTGCCGGAAGAGCATGGTGAGCGAATCTCCCGCCTGTTTACCAAAGAGATTCCCGGGAGCAACCAGCGTAGCCGAGTCATCGTACATGTCGGACAGTGACATGACAGGTCTGATGGCAAAGCGGTTGGCTTTGGCATTCATGAAATCGACCACCCGGGAAATTTGGTCCGGAGAGTACCCTTCACGGAATGCCTCGATAGTGAGGTTGTAGTACTCAATGATTTTGTTGGCTTGGTCGTCGTTCATTTTGGAGGTGCCCGAGCCACCGCAGGCAGTCAGGAAGAGCGAGCCGGCCAGTGCAGGCATCAGAAGGAGATGTTTTTTCATATCGGAAGGAGTTTTGGTTGGATTAGGACAAATATAAGCAAAACGACCAGAAAAACAAGTCAAAAAAACAAGGCGATGGAAACAGAAGTTCCCATCGCCTGTAACAAACATACAAGAGTCTTTACCTCTGGATAAAATGCGCTACACATTAGCCGCCACAAAGTCGCCCACTTGCGACGTGGAGCAGGCCTTTTGTTCGGGTCGATTGGCATCGACAAGGTCTTCGGTAACGACCCCTTGTGCAATGGCCTTTTCGACCGCCGCACGAACGGCCGCCCCTTCCGTCTGGAGTCCCACGTGTTCGAGCAGCATGGCCGCACTGAGAATGGTGGCCATCGGGTTGGCAATGTTTTTGCCGGCCGCCTGGGGGTAGGAGCCGTGAATCGGTTCGAAGAGCGCCACCGAGCTACCCAGTGAAGCCGAGGGGAGCAGGCCGAGTGAGCCGCTGATGACGCTCGACTCGTCGGTCAGGATATCGCCGAAGAGGTTTTCTGTGACCAGCACGTCGAAATAGGTCGGTCGTTGGATGATTTGCATGGCCGCGTTATCCACAAACATGTAATCGACCTGCACGTCGGGGTATTGGGGTGCCATCTCCTTGGCAATCTGGCGCCAGAGACGCGAGGTGGCGATTACGTTGGCCTTATCGACCACCGTCAGGAGTTTGCGGCGTTTGCGCGCCTGTTCGAAGGCCACGCGGAGGATGCGTTCCACCTCTTCCCGCGAGTAGACACAGGTATCGTAGGCCGTATTTCCGTCTTCGGAGCGTCCCTGGGGGCGTCCGAAATACATACCGCCGGTGAGCTCACGGATGCAGACAAAGTCGGCACCCTTGACGCGTTCTGCTTTGAGGGGCGAGCGGTCCACGAGCGAGTCGAAAACTACAAGCGGGCGGACATTGGCAAAGAGTCCGAGCGACTTGCGCATGCGGAGGAGTCCCTGTTCGGGCCGCACTTTGGCCGAGGGGTCGTTGTCATATTTCGGGTCGCCAATGGCCCCGAAGAGGACGATGCCCGCCTCTTCGCAGATTTTATGGGTTTCCGCCGGATAGGGGTCACCCGTAGCATCGATGGCACAGGCGCCGACCAATCCTTTTTTGTAGTTGAACGAGTGTCCGTACTTTTTGCCGACGGCATCGAGCACTTTGACCGCCTCGGCAATGATTTCAGGCCCGATGCCGTCACCCGGCAGCAGGGCAATATTCAGATTCATACTTTCGAGGTATTGATATTGTTTTCGATTTTGTTGAGCATCTTGACCGTAGCCTTGATGGCGGCCACGGTTTGGTCCGCGTCAAGGCCCCGCGTTTTGAAACGCACGCCGTCCCACTCCCAGGTGATAAGGGTCTGCACAAAGGCATCGGTCCGTCCTCCCGGCGGGATGCTGACCGAGTAATCCACCAGTTCAGGGAATGCCCGCCCGAGCTGCTGTTTATAGATAGCCTCTACCGCCGATACAAAAGCGTCATACTGTCCGTCCCCGGCCGAAGTCTGTTGGTAGGCCTCTCCGTGGATTTCGATTTTAACTGTCGCCACGGGCCTCAACCCCTGTGCCACCGAGAGGGAGTAGTTCAGGATGCGCACCGCTTCCCGCTCTTCGGCCGTTCCGAGCAGGTCGGAAATGATATAGGGGAGGTCTTCAGCCGTCACAATTTCCTTGCGGTCGCCCAGCTCCACGATATATTGCGTCACGCGGTTCATCGACTCCTCGTCGAGTTCGATGCCGAGCAGTTCGAGGTTTTTGCGGATATTGGCCTTGCCGGAGCTTTTGCCCAGGGCGTACTGGCGTGTCCGCCCGAAGCGTTCGGGGAGCAGGTCGTTGAAGTAGAGGTTGTTTTTGTTGTCGCCGTCGGCATGGATACCCGCACACTGGGTAAAGACATTCTCCCCAATGACCGGTTTATTGGCCGGGATGCGGATACCGGAATAACTTTCTACCACCGTAGCCACCTGATTGGTGCGGGCCTCATCGACCGCCATATCGGCTTTGAGATGGTCGTGAAGCACGGCAATCACGCTGGAGAGCGGCGCATTTCCGGCCCGTTCGCCGAGGCCGTTCACGGTAGTGTGCACTCCCCGAATCCCCGCCTTCACGGCCGCCACGGTATTGGCCACAGCCAGGTCATAGTCGTTGTGGGCATGGAAGTCGAAGTGAAGGTCGGGATAGCGTTCGACCATGGCACGGCAGGCTTCGTAGCACTCCCACGGTTCGTAGATTCCGAGTGTATCGGGGAGCATGAATCGCCGAATGGGCAGGTCGCTCAGGGCATCGACCATGCGATAGACATAGTCACGTGAGTGGCGCATGCCGTTCGACCAGTCTTCGAGATAGAGGTTCACCTCTATTCCCCGTTCCCGCGCCATCTGCACATCACGACGGATATCCGCCACATGTTCTTCGAGGGTTTTCCGAAGCTGGTAGGTACAGTGTTTTTCGGAGCCTTTGGTGAGGAGGTTGATGACCTTTCCCCCGCAATTTTGAATCCAGTCGAGCGAGACACCGCCGTCCACGAAACCGAGTACTTCGACCCGGTCGAGGTATCCGTTTTTTTCGGCCCAGTCCATGATTTTACGAACGGCCTGCCGTTCGCCTTCGCTGACGCGCGCCGAGGCGACCTCGATGCGGTCCACGCGCATTTCGGTAAGCAGGAGCCGTGCGAGGCTCAGTTTTTCCTGGGGAGCGAACGAGACCCCTGAGGTCTGTTCGCCGTCCCGCAGGGTGGTATCCATTATCTCGACTCGGGGCATAGATCAGCGGAGTAGATACGGTTTTATAAACAAAAAGGACAAAGCATCCCCTCGACAACAATAAAGGAGCAACAAACTATCGCGCACGTTCGTGTTCGAAACGTTCGACCTCGGGACGGAGGGTGACGAGGTAGTCCACGTCGTCGTAGCCGTTGAGCAGACACTCTTTCTTGTATCCGTCAATGGCGAAGGTTTCGCTGCGTCCGGTGGTATTGTTGGTAAAGGTTTGGTTTTCGAGGTCCACGGTGAATTGGGCGTGCGAATCTTTGGCCATGGTGTCGAAGATTTCGGCCAGGAATTCGGGGGTCACCTGAATCGGCAGCAAGCCGTTGTTCAGGGCGTTGTTGCGGAAGATGTCGGCAAAGAAGCTGCTGACCACGACACGGAATCCGTAGTCGTAGATGGCCCAAGCAGCGTGTTCGCGCGAGGAGCCGCAACCGAAGTTATACCCTGCGACGAGGATGGTTCCTTCGTAGTGGGCGTGGTCATTGACCGGAAAGTCGGGGATGAGTTGGTTATCCTTGGTATATCTCCAGTCTCGGAAGAGGTTGTCGCCGAATCCTTTTCGTTCGGTTGCCTTGAGGAATCGGGCGGGGATAATCTGGTCGGTATCGATATTTTCGACATGGACGGGGACAGCCGCCGAGACGAATTTGACAAATTTTTCTCTTGCCATGGGTTTGTGTGAATGGTCTGTGAGCGCCCTGCAGTAGGAGCAGCTATGTGTTTATTTCAAAAAGAGTTCACGCGGGTCGGTGACACGTCCGGTTACGGCTGCAGCGGCAGCCACAAGGGGCGACGCGAGCATGGTACGGGCTCCGGGTCCCTGCCGCCCTTCGAAGTTTCGGTTGGAGGTCGAGACGGCATATTTACCGGCAGGCACCTTGTCGGCGTTCATGGCCAGACAGGCCGAGCAGCCGGGCTGGCGAAGTTCGAATCCCGCTTCGTGGAGGATATCGAGGAGTCCCTCTTCACGGACGAGCCGTTCGACGATGTGCGAGCCGGGGACGAGCCATGCCGTTACGTTCGGCGCCTTTTTGTGTCCCTTGACGGCGTTGGCAAAGAGGCGGAAATCCTCGATACGCCCGTTGGTACAGCTGCCGAGGAAGACGTAGTCCACCGGTTTTCCAATCATCTGTTCTCCTGCGTGGAATCCCATGTATTCGAGGGCCTTGACATCGCTTTCGGAGGCCGGTTCGGGAATTACGCCCGGAATCGGCAGCCCCATCCCCGGGTTGGTCCCGTAGGTAATCATCGGCTGGATATCGGCCGCGTCAAAACGGTACTCCTTGTCGAAGACCGCATCGGGGTCACTGTAGAGGGTTTTCCAGTAGGCAAGCGCCTTGTCCCAGGCTTCGCCTTTGGGAGCGTGTTCACGCCCTTTGACATATTCGAAGGTGGTTTCGTCCGGAGCGACGATGCCGCCGCGCGCGCCACACTCGATGCTCATGTTGCAGAGGGTCATGCGCCCCTCCATCGAGAGGGAGCGGATGGCCGAGCCGGCAAATTCGATGAAGTGTCCCGTACCGCCGGCCGCCGTGATTTGGGAGATGATGTAGAGGGCCACGTCTTTGGCCGTCACCCCTTTTCCGAGCACCCCATCCACCGTGATGCGCATCTTTTTGGGTTTGGGCTGCATGATACACTGCGAGGCGAAGACCATTTCGACCTCCGAGGTTCCGATACCGAATGCCACGGCACCGAAGGCTCCGTGGGTCGAGGTGTGGCTGTCGCCGCAGACAATGGTCATACCGGGCTGCGTAAAACCGTACTCGGGACCAATGATATGCACAATCCCGTTTCGGGGGTTGTTCAGGCCGAAGTAATTGACGATTCCGAACTCCTTGCAGTTTTGGTCGAGCTGGTCGAGCTGCGTTTTGGACTCACCGGGTTCGAGGGGTTTGTCCTGATTGAGGGTCGGGGTATTGTGGTCGGCCGTAGCGGTGGTCTGGTCGGGGCGGAAGATAGTGAGTCCGCGTTTACGGAGTCCGCCGAAGGCCACGGGCGAGGTGACTTCGTGGATATAGTGTCGGTCGATGTAGAGCACCGAGCGTCCGCCGTCGAGCTGCCGGACCACGTGTGCATCCCAAACTTTATCAAAGAGTGTCTGAGGCATGGTTTATCGTAATTGTTTCGTAGTTCAGTGTATCGTTATCAAAGGATAAGGAGCGATGCGGGAGCGGATTAGGCGAGTGCCTTGTTCACCCCGTCAATATAGGCCTCCACGGCAGCCATAATGACATCCGAGTTGATGGCAAAGCCGTGTACCGAGACATTGCCGTAGACGAGTTGCATGTGTACGCGTCCGAGGTCGTTCGAGCCTTTGGTCATGGCCTGGATAAGGAACTCCTGGAGGGTGATTTTGTCTTTGATAATGGTCCGGATGGCATTAATGGCCGCATCGATAGGTCCGTTCCCGGTTGCCGTAGCGGTCACTTCACTGCCGCCGATTTGCACGCGCACGGTGGCCGTCGGGACAAGCGTTCCGGAGAGCACCTGCAGGTAGGTCAGTTGGATATGTCGGTCCTTTTTCTCTTTAGCCCCGACCAGCGCCAGCAGGTCTTCGTCCTGAATATTTTTGTTGTTGTCGGCCATGACGAGGAACTTTTCGTAGGCCTTGGCCAGTTCGTCGCCTTCGAGGAGGTATCCGAGTTGTTCGAGGCGATGCTTGAGGGCAGCACGTCCGCTGCGCGCCGTGAGGACGATAGCGTTATCGGCCAGCCCCACATCCTCGGGGTTCATGATTTCGTAGCTTTCGCGGTTTTTGAGCACCCCGTCCTGGTGGATACCCGAGGAGTGCGCAAAGGCGTTTCGCCCCACTACTGCCTTGTTGGCCTGTACGGGCATGTTCATGAGGCTTGAGACCATGCGGCTGGTCGAGGTGAGGCGTTTGGTGTTGATGTCGGTATCGATACCGAGCTCCTTGTGACAACGCAGAGCCATGACGACCTCTTCGAGGGCCGTATTCCCGGCACGTTCCCCGATACCGTTGATGGTACATTCCACCTGCCGCGCCCCTGCTGCAATACCGGCCAGCGAGTTGGCCGTAGCCATTCCGAGGTCGTTGTGGCAGTGGGTCGAGAGGATGGCGCGGTGCACCCCGTCCACATGCTCCATGAGGTAGGCGATTTTGGCGGCATATTCGGCCGGGAGGCAGTATCCCGTCGTATCGGGGATGTTCACGACCGTAGCCCCGGCCTTGATAACAGCTTCGACGACGCGAGCCAGGTATTCATTGTCGGAGCGTCCGGCGTCTTCGGCGTAGAATTCAACATCTTCGACGAACCGTTTGGCATATTTGACAGCCGCGACAGCCCGTTCGAGCACCTCTTCGCGGGTGGAGTTGAATTTGTAACGGATGTGTTCGTCGGAGGTTCCGATACCGGTATGGATACGTCCCCGGGCAGCATACTTGAGGGCATCTGCCGCCACTTCGATATCTTTTTCGACGGCGCGTGTCAGGGCGCAGATAGTGGGATGCGAGACGGCTTTGGATATTTCGCGGACAGAGTTAAAGTCGCCGGGGCTGGAGACGGGGAATCCTGCTTCAATCACATCGACCCCGAGGAGTTCGAGTTGTCGGGCGACTTCGATTTTTTCGACCGTATTGAGCTGGCAGCCGGGCACTTGTTCACCGTCGCGCAGCGTCGTGTCGAAGACATAAAGTTTATCTGCCATATCGTTTTCGAATTTTAGAGCACGTAAAGGTACTTTTAGAAAAGCGACCTCTATCATTACCCCAAAAGGTTTCTACGATGGCAAATTCTTTTTATAATTATTTATTACACTATAAATCAAAAAATTAACCACATAAAATCCCCGACATCTAACCCACTATACGTCGTCTAGACCAGAGCCACTGCATCAGGCCGCGCATCAGGAGGTATGCCAGGAAGGCTATCCAGAGGCCGGCGTTTCCGAGCAGCGGCTGGAGGATGAAGTAAAGGGCAAAGAAGGTGAGGGTGGCCACGAACATGGCGTTCCGCATTATCCAGGTGGCGGTAATGCCGACGACGATTCCGTCGAGCAGGAAGGCGAGGAAGCTGCAGGCGGGGACAAGGACGGCCCAGAGGGCATAGTCGTGTGCAGCGGTGAGGATGGTTTGGCTGGAGGTGAAGATGCCGAGGATTTGCTCTCCGAAGAGGGCGTAGAGCAGGGTGAAGAGGAGCATCAGGGCAGTCCCCCAGCGCAGCAGTCCGCGCACGGCTTTATGGAGCATGGGTGTGTTACCGGCTCCGTAGTATCTTCCGGCGAGGGCCTCTCCGGCGTAGGCAAAGCCGTCCATCATGTAGGAGAAGAGGGTAAATAGTTCGAGCATGAGGGTATTGACGGCCAGCAGGGTATCTCCCATACGGGTGGAGGCTACGGTGAAGTAGGTGAATACGGCCACCAGGCAGAGTGTTCGCAGGAAGATGTCCCGATTGACACGGAAGAACCGCCGAAGCGTTTTCCATTCGAAGAGTCCCTCACCCTGGAGGTTCCGTCGGCTGAAGAATCGGCCGTAGTATCGACGAATGATGACGAGGGCGATAAGCACCCCGCTCCACTGGGCAATGACCGTTCCGAGCGCCACCCCTCGGATGCCCATCCCGAGGAGTTGGACGGCCGCGAGGCTGCAGGCGATGTTCACGAGGTTGATGGAGATGGAAATCCACATGGGGATACGGGAGTTTTGCATCCCGATGAACCAGCCGGTAAAGGCATAGAGGGAGAGGGTTGCGGGGGCGGCCCATACGCGCACGAGGAAGTAGTCACGCGCTGCGTTTTCGACGGCAGGGCTTCCGTCCATGACGGCGAGCGCGAGGTGCACGACAGGCACCTGGAGCACCCAGATACCGAGCGCCACGAGGAGCGCGATGGAGAGTGCGCGCACCAGCACACGCGCCGCTTCGTAGAGGTCACGGCCGCCGTAGGCCTGCGCCGTAAATCCGCTGGTTCCCATTCGGAGGAAACTGAAGTTCCAGTAGAGGAAGTTAAAGATGGTTCCCCCGACGGCGATACCCCCGATAAGGGCATCGTTCCCGAGCCTGCCGACGATGGCAAGGTCCACCATGCCAAGCAGCGGAACGGTGATGTTGGAGATGATGTTGGGAATGGCCAGGGCGAGTATTTTCCGGTTCACGGTCGGTCAGTTTTGTGAGATAAAGAGGTTGCCAGCCCCAGCACACAAGGCATCCACGAAGGACAGCATGCAGAGGGCAAGCGAGAGGCGGCATCGGAAAAAAGATTTCCGATGCCGCCCGTCTTATCGGCAGAGAAGGGGCACCGACACGCCGAATGCCACTCCCCTCTTCCTTTGGTAATGGTCAAGTTTCTGAGGTTTGCAACCCCATTTTCCCGCTTAGTTGCGGTTGGGGAGGAAGGAGTAGTCCGAGGAGTAGGTCAGCATCTGCTGTACGTAGTCCGTCGGGTAGTCGATTTTCACGTCCACGATTTTCCCATCGGCATCCAGCACGGGGGTATATTGCGGATTGACAAAGCCCGAGTAGGGGGCGATGTCGAGAGCCGCATAGCGTTCGAGCACCTCTTTGTGGAGCGTGGGGTCTACTTTGACACCATACGTTTCGACCAGCTGTTTGCCGGCCTCGAAGTCGCCTTCCGATTTGATGCGTTGGATTTCGCGGAGGAGTTTCCCGAAGAGGGTGCGCAACTTGTCATAATCATTGACCACCACATAGGTTTTCCCGTTTTCGTTCACCAGTTCCACCACGCGGTCGGCCTTACCCTGTTCGTAGACCCATCCGGCAATCAGGGCACGGTTGCGCATGTGCGCCTCTTCGATGTTCTTGCCCGGTTCGATGCGGGTGAGCTGGGTCATGAGGCCGTTCATCATGTAGTTGTTGTATTCGGCCTTGGCCACATCGAGGGTCGGGATAACTCCGAGTTCCACCATTTTGGGGTCGTTCATGTAGTAGAGGGCAAAGAGGTCGGCACGTGCCTCTTCGAGTGTCGAGCCGTAGTTTTTCAGTTCATCGCCGCGCACCCCTTCGGCCAGTTGTCCCGAGCCGTGTCCGAGACATTCGTGGAGGTCGGTGTGAAGGTTGTTCCCGACGGTACCCCACAGAGCCCGCAGCGCACGGTCTTCCGGCCGCAGAATAAACTCTTCGGCAAATCCGTTTCCGGCAGCCGCCGCATCGTAAGCAGCCGTGATGTTGGCAATGGTCACTGATTTCGAACCGTGGTCGCGGCGAATCCAGTCGGCGTTGGGAAGGTTGATACCAATGGGTGTCGAAGGGTAGCAGTCGCCGCCGAGCATGGCCACGGTAATCACCTTGGCCGACACGCCTTTGACCTTCGGTTTGCGGTATTGCGAGTCGATGGGCGAATGGTCTTCGAACCACTGGGCATTGTCGCTGATGATTTGGGTGGTTTTGGTGGCTTCGAAGTCTTTGAAATTGACGGTCGATTCCCAGGATGCCTTGTATCCAAGGGGGTCACCGTAGTTTTCGATAAAGCCGTTCACGTAGTCCACCGTCGAGGCGGTATCCTGTACCCAGGCTACGTTGTAGCGGTCGAAGAGTGCCAGGTCTCCCGTATTGTAATATTCGATAAGGGTACGGGTATAAGCCTCCTGTTCAGGAGTATCGGCCACTTTCGCGGCCTTTTCGAGCCATTTGACCACCTCCCGGATAGCCGGGCCATACATACCCTGAGCCGACCAGACGCGTTCCACCAGTTTCCCGTTTTCATCCTTGGTCAGCTGGCTGTTGAGCCCGTAGGAGACGGGGGTTTTATCCGTCGTGTCGGTCAGCGCCGTGTAGAATGCTTCGGCTTCCGCCTGCGAGACACCGTCATAGTAGTTGCAGGCCGAAGCAGCCACCATATCGACACCGGCCGTTTGGTCCACCCGTTTGGGGTAGAGGTTGGGGTCGAAGATGACGAGTTTTACGGTGTCGAGCAGCGTCCCTTGGATGTCGCCGAGTTTTTCGGCGGGCGTAGCGGCCAGCAGAGCGTCGAAATATTCGGCCGTAAATTCGGGTTTGAACTTGTCGCCCGAATAGTGGTGATGGACGCCGTTGGCAAACCATACCTTTTTGAGGTACTTTTCAAAGGCTTTCCACTGGTCAGCGGTTTTGTCGCCGTTGTAAGTTGTGTAGATGGCTTCGAGGGTACGGCGCACGGGCAGGTTGTACTTGCAGTTTTGGTCGAAGAGGATGTCTCGTCCCGAGACTGCGGCCTGACTGAGGTAGTAGATAAACTCTTTTTGTCGTGGAGAGAGGCTGTCGAAGGCAGGCACCTGATAGCGCAGGACGTTGATGTCGTCGAAGCGGTCAATCTGCCATTGGAAGTTATCCGCAGTCGCTTCGGTCTTTTGGTTTTTGTTTCCACCGCAGGCGGTGGCGAGGAGTGTTGTCATAATCAGTGTGGCCGTGAGGCCCGTAACGTGTTTCATGGTAGGTAACGTCAAATGAGAGGGTATTATTGGGTATGGTATTGTCTGCTAAGTGTTCATAGGCAGGGGAACTATCGGACAGTGTTTCCCGCCTCAGCCGGCCAATGGAGTTTGGTTCCGAAGCCCAGCGTATTGTCGGTGTATTTCAACCGGGAGATGGCGAGCACCCAGAGGTCGCTGAGGATAAGCGCCGCAAAGGGGAAGCGTTTGAGGTAGGCTTTTTTAGCCGTTTCACAGAGGACCGGGTTTGTATCCGCACGTATTACGGTACCTTGCAGTTGGAGTCCCTGGAGTTTGCCGACCACTTTCGATTCGAGGACTATCGAGCCTGCCACGGAGGGATTTTCGGTCATGTAAGTAGCGTGCAGCGTCTTTTCCGGCGAGGTAAAGACCAACGCCCCGCCGGGAAATGCCTTCCCCGGAGCGATACTGGCATAGAAGAGATTGCAGCACCACAACTCTCCTTCCGTCGACGTGGCGGCCAAGGTCATCACGCGGTGCCGCCCGATGAATCGCAGGATGCGTTCATCGGGCGCCTCCCCTGCTCCACCTGCGTCAGCAACGCCCACCGACAGTTTATTTGTTTCGTTTGGCATAATCTGCAATCACCTTGTCCACGTCCTGTTTCATGCGGTTAAAAGCCGCCTTGTTCCCGGCCTTGATGGGCGTACTGGGCTGCGAAGTATTGGTCAGCGGGTTGATGTATTTGCCGTTTTTCTTGAGTCGGTAGTCGAGGTGAGGCCCTGTCGAGGCTCCGGTGTTACCGGAGTAGGCAATCACCTGTCCCTGAGTGACGCGCTGCCCCTGTTTGACGGCAAAGCGACTCAGGTGGAGGTATGCCGACTCATAGCCGTTGGAGTGTTTAATCCAGATTCGGTTCCCGCCGCCAAAGGCATCCCAGCCGCGTTTGGTGACCACGCCCGAAGCCACCGCCCGCACCGGTGTCCCCACCGGACATGCATAGTCCACCCCGTTGTGTTGGCGTCGGATGCGTTTGATGGGATGGACACGCGACCCGAATTTGGAGGTAACGCGTGCGTTGAAACTGAGGGGCGACATGAGGATGGCCTTTTTGAGGCTGTTTCCTTTGTCGTCCCAGTATCCCCATTCGTTATCCTGATAGAATCGGTATGCGAGATACTCTTTGCCGGCATGGTGGAAATCGACCCCGTGAATGGTACCGATACCGATGCTGACGGTGTCGATAAACATCTCCTCGTAGACCACCCGGAACTTGTCGCCCTTTTGGAGGGCATAGAAGTCGATGGTGTATTCGAAGATTTTGGACATCCGTGTAGCGAGGTCCTCGGGGAGGTTGTTATCGTAGATGGTGGCGAAGAGGGAGCTGGTAATGACCCCTTCGGCGTATCGTTCTTCGGTGATGACCTCTTTTTTATCGACCCTCACATAAACACTGTCGCAGAGCCCGAAGGTGACGTAGTCTGTTTTGTTGCGTTCGTATACCAGATAGCACAGGGTTTGTGTACTGTCCGGCGTCAGGAAGGCGGTATAGGTATGGCCAGCCCGAATATCGCGGAGTTCAAATTTGCCTTTGGAGAGTTCGATAAGCCGGTTTACAATGGAGATATTGACGTTGTAACGTTGATTGAGGAGTCTGGAGAATGTTTCTCCGCTTTCGATTTCGCCCCGTTCCACATCGAAGTCTTCGGCCGGGAGTCCATAGACCCGCTCCTGGGAACGCATGACAATGGAATCGAGTCGGGCATATGCCTCGACAGGAGCAGTCCCGGAGGTTGCATAGGCTTCCGCCCCGAGTGAGTGTGAGCATCGTTTGACGCAGAGCAGTATTCCGAGGATAAGGATAGTCAGGAGGAGCGTCAGAAAGACCAGTACCAAAGGGTGTCTTTTTACGATTTTCCTGAAAATCATGGAGAAAGACTGCGATTTGTTCTCAGGCGTAGGAGGAGTCATGGTGGGAAGTATGGGATTATTTGGTTTTGAGGGCGTCGAAACCTTCGCCGAAGACCCCCATAACGCTGGCTTGCGTAATAAATGCTTTGGGGTCGATTTCTTTAATGATGCGATAGATACCGGATGCTTCGCCGCGGCGGCAGACGACCATTACGACTTTTTGGGGAGTTTTGGAGTATCCTCCGGTGGCATCGAGGATAGTGACAC
>NBJMC04203__coassemble_921_pt1 | contig 13375 bp, 10 predicted proteins | sample NBJMC04203__metabat2_high_PE_019 | metagenome-assembled genome bin NBJMC04203 | reverse complement strand
TATGTTCACCGTCTCGCCGATGCCGAAGGTGCCGGCGTGAGCTTCGACAAAGTCCTGCTAATTGACAATGACGGAAAGGTTGCTGTTGGCGCACCTACTGTAAAAGACGCCAAAGTGGAAGCCACGGTGCTCAAACACCTCAAAGACGATAAAGTCATCGTCTTCAAGAAAAAACGCCGCAAAGGCTACCAAAAACAAAACGGGCATCGGCAGTGCCTCACCCAAATCGAAATCAAAGACATTATTGCCTAAGGTTTCCGACCGGGGGATTCAAGTTTTCACAACGATTAAAAGTAAAAGACAATGGCACATAAAAAAGGGGTAGGTAGTTCGAAGAACGGCCGTGAATCCGAAAGCAAACGCCTGGGGGTGAAACTCTTTGGCGGCCAGGTGGCGAAAGCCGGTAACATCATCGTGCGTCAGCGCGGTACCGTACACAACCCGGGTGAAAACGTGGGGATGGGTAAAGACCACACCCTGTTTGCACTGGTAGACGGAACGGTTTGCTTCAAAAAGAAAGCCGAAGGCAAATCGTACGTGTCGGTGATTCCGACGGTTGAGTAACAACACGGGGCAGGATTGTGTGCCCGGTGTGGCTCCTCTGAGGAGGGCTGACTCACCTTATTGTATCGAAGAAATGGCCTGTTTTCTCCACTCGCGAGAAAACAGGCCTCTTTTTTAGCCGAAAAATCGTAACTTTGAAAATTCCATTCCGCGGCGATGACAGTGGCTGCGGAAGATGATAGATGAACAAAGTAAAAATACGATAATATGCTTACACTCAAACAAATCCGTGACGAACGCGAAGTGACGGTCGCCCGATTGGCCAAAAAAGGGGTGGATGCCGCTCCGATTGTGGATAAAATCATTGCGCTGGATGACCGCCGCAAAGCCATTCAACAGATGCTGGACGGCAACCTGTCGGAACAGAACAAGATTGCCAAGGAGATTGGAGGGCTGTTCAAAAGCGGCAAGACCGACGAAGCCAACCAACTGAAGGAACGTGTGGCAAGCCTGAAGGAGCAGTCCGAGGCGCTGAAGAGTGAGCAGACCGAGGTGGTGAACGAGATGGAGGCGCTGATAGTGACCCTGCCGAACCGACCGGCCGAGATTGTGCCCGAAGGGAAAACGGCGGCTGACAATCTGGTGGTGAAAATGGGCGGCCCCGAGGCCAAACAACTCAAAGGCGAAGGGATTTTGCCCCACTGGGAGCTGGCCAAGAAATACGATATCATCGACTTTGAACTGGGGAATAAATTGACCGGGGCAGGCTTCCCTGTTTACAAGGGGAAAGGGGCGCGGCTGCAACGTGCGCTGATTAACTTTTTCCTGGATATCAATACCGCGGCGGGTTTCCAGGAGGTGGAACCTCCGATTATGGTGAACGAAGCCTCGGGCTTCGGAACCGGTCAGCTGCCTGACAAGGAGGGGCAGATGTACCACGCCACGGTTGATAACTTCTATCTGATTCCGACGGCAGAGGTCCCCGTGACCAACATCTTCCGCGACGAAATTGTCGATGAAAAGGAACTGCCCATCAAGATGACTGCCTATACGCCCTGTTTCCGCCGTGAAGCGGGGTCGTACGGAAAAGATGTGCGGGGGCTGAACCGACTCCACCAGTTTGACAAGGTCGAAATCGTGCAGGTGGTGCACCCGTCGAACTCCTACGAAAAACTGGACGAAATGGTGGCACACGTCGAGGGCATTGTCCAAAAACTGGGACTGCCGTACCGCATCTTGCGGTTGTGCGGTGGTGATATGAGTTTTACGAGCTCCCTGACCTACGACTTCGAGGTCTACAGCGAAGCGCAGGACAAATGGCTGGAGGTGTCGTCCGTGTCGAACTTCGAGTCGTTCCAGGCCAACCGCCTGAAACTCCGTTTCCGAAACGCCGAAACCAAAAAGACCGAACTGGCCCATACTCTGAACGGCAGCTCGCTGGCCCTGCCCCGTATTGTGGCAGCGCTGCTCGAAAACAACCAAACGCCCGAGGGAATTGTGATTCCCGAAGCGCTGCGGCCCTATACGGGATTCGATATCATTAAGTAATCGGCCGATTCGAAACAGGTTGCGGGGAGGTGTATGCAACGGCGACCCTCTCCGCAATCTTTTTAGATGAATACCGTGTGTGAGACACGGTTTATTCCTTGAGAACCATTATGTATATTGTCAATACCTCCTTTATGGTCGAACCGCCCGTGCACGAACGGTGGTACGACCTCTTTGTGCATCAGGTTATTCCCTTCCTGCGTGAAGCGGGCTTTGGGGAGAATGAAGAGCACCCGCGCCGAATTATCTTTAGCCGCGTACTGACCAACAGCGGAGACCCGCACTACACCTATTCGCTGCAGGTCGAAGTGCCCGATACGGCCGAATACCAACGCTTCATGCAGGAGGTGATGGGCGAGTACCAGACCATTGCCCTGTCGCTGTTTGGCGAGCAGGTGGTGCACTTCACCTCGCTGCTCAAAACGATTGACCTTTCATAAATTCCTTATCCATTCGCATGAATAAGAAACATATTTGTACAGCCCTTACTCTGAGTGTCTTGTCGCTGGTGCCCGCCGTACGGGCGCAGCACGTCAGTGAAATTGCGCTCCGTCCCGGCGAAAAGTGGTGGGGGGCGATGACCGCCCTGGGCGATGCGATGCCCTTCGAAAAAACTTCGGCTACCTATGACCTCGGACGGGACAACGCGCAGAACCAGGCGGCGCCGTTTTTGGTCTCCAATTACGGACGGTATGTGTGGAGCGATGCGCCGTTCCGCTTTACGTTCGACGGTGAGAAACTGGTCGTTGACTCTCCTGTGGGAGCGGTGACGGCTACGCAGGCCGGGAAAAACCTCCGGGAGGCTTTTGTCCTGGGGAAAGATGCGCACTTTGCCCCCAACGGACAGCTGCCGCCGGAGCTCTTCTTCAGCCGTCCGCAGTACAACACTTGGATTGAACTGCAGTACGACCAGACGCAGGAGGCCATTGAACGCTATGCGGAGGATATTCTGAAAAACGGATTCCCGGCGGGGATTTTGATGGTGGACGATAACTGGCAGCGTTACTACGGTAATTTTGATTTCAAGGCCGAGTCTTTCCCCGACCCCAAAGGGATGGTGGAGCGGTTGCACGACAAAGGGTTCAAGGTGATGTTGTGGATTTCGCCCTTTGTGAGTCCCGACAGTCCCGAGTTCCGTGACCTTCAGGCGCGGGGATACCTGATTCGGCAGAAGGGGAGCGACCGTGCGGCGATTGTGCCGTGGTGGAACGGGTATAGTGCCTGCTACGACCTGACCAACCCCGAGGCCTTTGACCACCTCCTGCAGCAACTCCGTCGGGTGCAGGAGGAGTACGGGGTGGACGGCTTTAAGTTCGACGCCGGGGATACCTACTTTTACGACCCTGCGACCCAAAGCTATGCCGATACGACGGCCCGTGCCGTGGACCAGCTCCAAAAATGGGGCGAACTGGGGGCAAAGTTCCCATACAACGAATTTCGTGCCTGCTGGAAGATGCAGGAACAGCCGCTGGTGCAGCGCCTGAGCGACAAAAATCACTCGTGGGAGGCACTGCGGGAGCTGGTGCCCGACATGGTAAATGCGGGGCTGATGGGGTACGCCTACACCTGCCCCGACATGATTGGCGGAGGACAGGTGGCCGACTTTACCCCCGAAGCGCAGGAGAACCTCGACCAGGACCTGGTGGTGCGCTCGGCACAACTGCAGGCTCTCATGCCGATGATGCAGTTCTCGGTGGCACCGTGGCGGGTGCTCGACTCCACTCATCTTCGGCTGTGTCGCGCGGCGGCTCAACTGCACGAGAAAATGGCACCCTATATCCTGGAGGTGGCCCGTCATGCGGCTGAAACCGGCGAACCGATTGTACGCCACATGGAGTATATGTACCCCAACAAAGGCTTCTCGAACTGCAACGACCAGTATATGCTCGGGTCGGACTACCTGATTGCCCCCGTGCTCTCGCCCGACGGCAAACGGACCGTCCGTTTGCCGCGCGGTACGTGGGTCGATGACCTCGGCAAACGGTATCGCGGGCCGGTAGTGCTCGAGGTGACCGCGCCGCTTGACCGAATCCCCTACTATCGACTCAAACGGTAGGAACATTCTGCAGGAGGGGGCTCCGTCCCGTTTTTCTTGCCTTGGCACTCGTTGTGTCAAGGCTTTTTTGTGCTGCGCGGGTTGGTGAATGCGTGTGCTGCCCAATTTTCGGAACGATTTTTGCGTTATAATCATATCATGAGAAAAACACGTATCTTTCACTCCTCGAATTCACCCGTAGCCCACGGCTGGCGCTGGGTGGTTCTGCCGGCTGTGCTGCTCGTGGCGGCCTGCTCGGTCAATGCACAAGACAATATGAAGAAAAAAGAACTTACACCCGAAGAGAAACGGGTCATTATCGACAAGGGAACGGAACGGCCCTTTACGGGCGAATATTACCGTTTCAACGAAAAGGGTACCTACCTCTGCAAACAGTGCGGAGCGCCGCTCTACCGCTCGGAAGACAAATTCGATGCGGGATGCGGATGGCCCAGTTTCGACGACGAAATTCCCGGGGCGGTCAAACGGACGCTCGATGCCGACGGGCAGCGTACTGAAATTACTTGTGCCCGTTGCGGGGCTCACCTGGGGCATGTCTTTGTCGGGGAGGGTTTCACCTCGAAAAACACGCGCCACTGCGTCAACTCCATCTCCATGGAGTTCCAACCTGCCGATACGACTCAGGAGGCTGCGCTCCAAACAGCTCAGGCCATCTTTGCCGGCGGCTGTTTCTGGGGCGTGGAGCACATGATGCAAAAAGAGCCGGGGGTGCTCTCCGTGGAGTCGGGCTACATCGGTGGGACGGTGGAGAACCCGACCTACGAACAGGTGTGTACCAAAACCACGGGCCATGCCGAAGCCGTCAGGGTGACTTACGACCCGTCGCGGGTGAGTTACGAAACGCTCGCCAAACTCTTCTTCGAAATCCACGACCCGACTCAGGAGGACGGTCAGGGGCCTGACCTGGGGCCTCAGTATCGGTCGGAGGTATTTTACCTGACCCCGGAGCAGAAGGAGGTCTCGGAGAGGTTGATAAAAACCTTGAAGGACAAAGGTTACCGAGTGGTAACGCGCGTGACGCCGGCAACGACCTTCTGGCCTGCGGAGACCTATCACCAGGACTACTACGAACGCAAGGGGACGGAACCTTACTGCCACGCCTATACGCGCCGCTTCTAACGCGCAGCGGAACGGCAGGCGGCTGCACGGAAGGGTGGCGTTGCTGCGCGTAGGGGCGGCGATGCGTGCCGAAATTTGCAGAACTATATAATATTACCTATCTTTGCAGCGTTACGGTTCTTGAAACTGTGACGGAGGATTGTGGAAACGGAGGTGAGTCACCTCCGTTTTCTGTTTTACAACAGACACTGACTATGGCATACGACAATATCGTGCGGGAGGTGGTTGCGGCAGTGGTGGAAGGAGAAGGCTCGGTGTGGGCCGAACGCGGCTTCTTTGTGGTGGAGGTCGCCTGCAAAGGGGCTGCGGGAGATGATATCGAGGTCGTGGTGGATTGCGATGGTCAGGGGCAGGGTGTCGGAATTGACGATTGCGCTCTCCTGAGCCGCGAAATCTCGGACCGACTGGTCGCTGCCTTGCCGCGCACGGTGGTGGAGGGTGTGGAAGAGGAACCCGATTTTTCGCTCACGGTGATGTCGGCCGGACTCGGACAACCCATTCGCCTCGGACGCCAACTCCAAAAACTGATTACACGCGCATTGGCCGCGGATAAGCTGCCGCAGGTAGACGTGCTCTTCAAAAGCGGTCGGAAACTTTCGGGCGTGGTGCTGAGTGGTGTGGGGTATGGTGTTGAGGGTGAGGTGCCGACAGCTATCGAGGTGATGTATGAGGTCAAGGAACTCTTGCCCGGGAAAAAACGCAAAGAGACCGTCCAAAAACAGGAACAACTCGCCTGGGACGACCTGAAAGCCGTAACCGAATACTTCGACTTCAAATAACGAACAAAACAAAAACAAATCATAAATCCTTAATCACTCTGCGGCTCGATTTTGGGAGAATCGCAGAGAGGACAGACCAAGAGCGATGGAAACAATAAACCTGATTAGCACATTCGCTGAGTTCAAAGAGTTGAAAAACATCGACCGCGCCACCATGGTGAGCGTTCTGGAAGATGTCTTCCGCAACATGCTGGTGAAGACCTACGGTTCGGACGAAAATTTCGACATCATCATCAACCCCGAAAGCGGTGACTTCGAAATCTGGCGGAATCGGCTGGTGATGGAAGATGGCGACGTGCTGGACGAAAATACCCAAATCAGCCTGAGCGATGCACGGAAAATCGACCCCACCTATGAAGTGGGCGAAGAGGTGGCTACGGAAGTGAAATTCTCGGACTTCGGACGCCGCAGCGTGCTGGCCATCCGGCAGAACCTCGCTTCGCGCATCATGGACCTCGAGAAGGCTAACCTCTTCCAAAAATACACCGAACGGGTCGGGGAGATTATCACCGGCGAAGTGTATCAGGTGTGGAAACGGGAGATTCTGGTGCTCGACGACGAAGATAACGAACTCTTGCTGCCCAAATCGGAACAGATACCCAGCGACTTCTTCCGCAAGGGAGATACCGTGCGGGCCATTGTCTCGAAGGTGGAGATGATTAACAACTCCCCGAAGATTATCCTTTCGCGGACGGCACCCGAGTTCCTCGAACGCCTCTTCGAACTGGAAGTTCCCGAAATCTTCGACGGGTTGATTACCATCAAGAAGATTGTCCGTATCCCGGGCGAACGGGCCAAAGTGGCTGTGGAATCCTATGACGAACGCATCGACCCGGTAGGGGCCTGTGTGGGGGTCAAAGGGTCGCGCATCTACGGCATCGTCAAGGAGCTGCGCAATGAAAATATCGATGTGGTGAACTACACCTCGAACCCCAGCCTGATGATTCAGCGGGCGCTGAACCCGGCCAAAGTGCTCTCGATAAGCATCAACGAAGAGACCAAAACCGCCGAAGTGCACCTCAAACCGAGTGAAATCTCGCTGGCTATCGGGAAAGGCGGGCTGAATATTCGTCTGGCCAGCATGCTGACCGGCTACGATATCGACGTATACCGTGAAACGGGCGAAGAGGACGAAGAAGATGTGGACCTGAGCGAATTCACGGACGAAATCGAACCCTGGATTATCGACCAGTTCAAGAAAATCGGGCTCGACACGGCGAAACGTGTTCTGGCACAGAACCCCGACGACCTGGCCAAACGAACCGACCTGGAGATGGAAACCATTCAGGAGGTTCTGCGCATCCTGCGGGCAGAATTCGAGTAGGGGGATTTCACGGGGAGACGGTGTTTCCTCTCCCCGTGCATAAGTGTTGAGCGAAGCTAAGGCAGCCGGGCCGAAAAGCCGGATTAACCATACAAAAACGAGGAAAGACAGATACATGGCAGAGAAACAGACAAAAGTCAGATTGAGCAGCGTTGCACGTGAGTACAACGTCGGCCAGGGAACCATCGTGGAGTTCCTGGAGAAGAAGGGTATCAAAGTGGAACACGGACCCAGTACGATTCTCGACCCGCAGGCCGTGGAACTCGTGCGCAACGAGTTTGGCGGCAAGGGTGTGGAGAAGGTGAACATTCGCGAGAAGATAAAACCCGTGAAGGAGAGTGTTTCGCTGCACGATGCAGAGACTGCAGCCAAAACCGCTGCCGATGAGGAGGAGGTGGTGAACGTGAAGAGCAATACGGTCTTTACGACACCCGTAGCGCCGTTGAGCGGACCGAAGGTGGTGGGAAAACTCGACCTGGAGGGTGACAGGAAGAAAAATGTCGCTCCGAAGAGTGATTCTGCGCCGAAAGCTCAGTCTCAGGCAGCCGAGCAACCGACGGTCAAGGAAACAGAGGAGAAGAAAACCGTATCTGTTGAAGAAGAGAAGAAAGCGGCACCTGCGACAGTTGTTGCCGAAGAAAAGAAGGCTGAGTCAGCTGTGGTTGAACCGGTACCGGGGGTGACTCCCGTGGAACAACCCAAAGAACCCGAGGTGTTCCGTGCCAACGACGATGCCAATAAACTGACCGGTCCGAAGATTCTCGGGAAAATCGAACTGCCGACCACCTATGAACGGGGACGAGGCGGTGAACGTGGCAAACGGAACCGCATCAAGAAAGGGAAAGTGGATGTGGCCAATACGCCGGGCACCTCGCGTCCTGCTGCCGGTGGCGGCAACGGCGCAGGCAATGGCGGAGCCAGTGGAGCAGGGCGGAATGGGCGTCCCGGGGCGAATGCCAATGCGAGCGGTGGACGGAAAAACGCCCGTGGACCGAAACCGGTTGTGCGGCAGGAGGTGAGCGATGAAGAGGTACAAAAGCAGATTAAAGAGACGCTGGCTCGTCTGACCAACAAAGGGAAGGGGAGCAAGAGCGCCAAATATCGTCGCGACAAACGCGAAGCCATCCACGGACGTATGGCCGAAGAGATGGAACAGCAGGAACGCGAAAAGTCGATTCTGAAGGTGACGGAGTTTGTGACCGTCAGCGAATTGGCGACCATGATGGACGTCCCGGTGACCGAGGTGATTACGGCCTGCATGAACCTGGGGCTGATGGTGTCGATTAACCAGCGCCTCGACGCGGAAGCGCTGGTGATTGTGGCCGAAGAGTTCGGCTTTAAGGTGGAATTTGTGACGGTCGATATCCAGGAAGCCATTGTGGAAGAGGAGGACAAACCCGAAGATTTGGTGCCGCGTCCGCCGATTGTGACCGTTATGGGGCACGTAGACCACGGGAAAACCTCACTGCTCGACTACATCCGTAAAACGAACGTGATTGAGGGTGAAGCCGGGGGGATTACCCAGCACATCGGGGCATACAGTGTGAAGATGGAGGACGGACGACGCATCACCTTCCTCGACACGCCGGGGCACGAAGCCTTTACCGCCATGCGTGCGCGCGGGGCCAAGGTGACCGACGTGGCGATTATCATTATCGCGGCGGATGACAGCGTCATGCCCCAAACGGTAGAGGCCATCAACCATGCCCAGGCAGCCGGGGTGCCGATTGTCTTCGCCATCAACAAAATCGATAAACCCGGAGCCAATCCCGATAAAATCAAGGAAGAGCTGGCCAACATGAACCTGTTGGTCGAAGAGTGGGGTGGTAAGTACCAGTCGCAGGACATTGCGGCCAAAAAAGGTATCAATGTCGATAAACTGCTCGAAAAGGTATTGCTCGAGGCTGAATTGCTCGACCTGAAGGCCAATCCCAACAAACGGGCCACGGGGACCGTTATCGAATCTTCGCTGGACAAGGGACGGGGGTATGTGGCAACGGTACTGGTGAGCGCCGGTACGCTGCGCGTGGGGGATGTGATGCTCTCGGGAACCTACTCTGGACGCGTGAAGGCGATGTTCAACGAACGCGGGCAAAAGGTGACCGAGGCAGGGCCGGCAACGCCGGTGCTGGTGCTCGGGCTCAACGGAGCACCGCAGGCCGGGGATAACTTCAACGTCATGGAAGACGACAAGTCGGCGCGCGAAATTGCCAACAAACGCGAACAACTCCAACGTATGCAGGGGCTCCGCACGCAGAAACACATTACGCTGGACGAAATCGGCCGTCGTATCGCGGTGGGCAACTTCAAGGAGCTCAACGTGATTATCAAGGGGGACGTGGACGGCTCCATCGAGGCGCTGACCGACTCCCTCGTCAAACTCTCGACCGAAGAGGTGCAGGTCAATGTCATTCACAAGGCGGTCGGACCTATCTCCGAAAGCGATATCCTGCTGGCAGCGGCTTCGAATGCCGTGATTATCGGCTTCCAGGTGCGTCCGTCGGCAGCGGCACGGAAACTGGCCGAAAAAGAGGAAATCGAAATCCGTCTCTACTCCATTATCTACGATGCCATCAACGAAATCAAGGATGCCATCGAAGGAATGTTGGCCCCCGAAACCAAAGAGGAGATTACCTGCTCGGTGGAGGTTATGGAGGTCTTCAAGATTACGAAGGTCGGGACGGTGGCCGGCTGTCTGGTGCGCGAAGGGAAGATTACCCGCAGCACGTTGGTGCGCGTGATTCGCGACGGTATTGTGGTCTACACCGGCAAACTCGGTTCGCTCCGCCGCTTCAAGGACGATGTGAAGGAGGTGGGGCCGAACATGGAGTGCGGTCTGAACATCGAAAACTACAACGACATCAAGGTTGGGGATATTATCGAGGGGTACGAGCAGGTAGAGGTGGCCCGCAAGTTGTCGTAGTGGGATTTTGGGACTTTCAGTCCTGTCTACGGGCGGTTCCCGGGTGCGCGGCACTCGGGAACCGTTTTTTTGTGAATGAGGGGCAGGTTAGGCCCGATGATGTCGCGAGAGAAAACGAGGATAGCGCACTTTACGTCGCAGGAGCGAGAGAATCTCGCCTGTCGGACACAGCAGCCGGCACCAGGGGCGACGAACGAAAAGCGACCCCACGAGGCTCAGCCCTGCCAAAACGAGTGACGAGAGGGCTGCCGAACGGAACAGAAACAGGGTAAACGGCTCCAGGTCGGCGAGCTCGACATGGGGCAGTATCAGGAGCAGAATCACCACTGTCACCAGGATACCGCGTCGTACCCAGCGAGCGACAGTCAGCGTCTGTGGGGAGAGTTTGAGCTTGCGTCGGGTGAGCACTCCCACCAGTTCTTGAGCCGCTCCGAAGGGACAGAGGTAGCGGCAATAAAATCCCCTGCCGGTGAAGAGCGGTAGCAGGAACGAGAGCAGCAGGATGATAAAGACTCCAAAATATGCTAGAGGAGGAAATCCCATAATCAGCCAGCGGTAGAGTCCTGCCATGGAAAGGAAGGTGCCTTGCCAGATGCCCAGCACTGCGACCGAAAGAATTAGCAGGGGGATACGCAGTCGGCGTGTGGTGTCGGGAGCGAAGAAACAGGCCAGCGACATGACCGTCACAAAGAGGACTGCCCATTGTCCGGCCATGGTATGGGGTGTCTCACGTACCATTACGGGGGCCGGGGTGCGGTCGAGCAGTGCCGCCAACGTACGATTGACGTTGGTGGCAACGGCGACCGAAGTTGCAGTAGCTCCGGTCGTGGCATCGATGGGCTGTTGGGGGTCGTAGAGATGGCGGCCGTTCCACCGTTCCAGAAAACGGGCCGTTTGCATACGCTCCACGAAACGTCGGGTCTCGTGCTCTTCCAACAGATGAACCCCACGGATAATCATCCCGTCGTCCAGAAAAACAGCCACCGAAACAGGTCCGTCGTGACCCCATGCGCTGTTGGTCGCTTCGCGTTCCACAATCACATATCCGTCGGGGTCTTCATGCGTGGCGGCAAAACGAACCTCGTACAGCACGGAGTCGGTGGTGGTCAGGAGGGTCGGTTGGTGGAAAAATTGCGAAACCAGTGCGGTGTCTATCCGCACCGGATTGTTTTGGTTGTCCGAGTCCAACGCCCGGCCGAACAACATCTCTCGATTCTGTGCCAAGGCATAGAATACCACCAGCAACAGCAGGAGTTTGGGAATGCGATTCACAAAGTTGTGCCACTGGGGAGAGAGGTTCATGGGCGGAGTGTTGGTGAGGCAAAGGTGTGCTGGGGTTTCGTTGCGAAAACCTGACACGACGAACAAAGATACGAAAAAACGGACCTCTCCGACTATTTTCTGCCTCCCGGGGGCTGTGGCCGCAAAGTATGGAATAAAGTTTGTATTTTCGCATATCTAAAAAGCAGACCAATCATGATGACCAACAGACCTGTTCGGGTACGTTTCGCCCCCAGCCCCACGGGGCCGCTTCATATGGGGGGCGTTCGCACTGCGCTCTACAACTACCTCTTTGCCCGCCAGCATGGCGGTGCTTTTCTGCTTCGTATCGAAGATACCGACTCGCATCGCTTTGTGCCGGGAGCCGAAGAGTATATCATCGAATCGCTCCGTTGGTGTGGTATCGAGGTGGATGAAGGGGTGGGTGTGGGAGGACCCCATGCGCCTTACAGGCAGAGTGAACGGCGCGAAATCTACCTCCAATATGCCGAACAGCTGGTTCGTGACGGGTGGGCCTATTACGCCTTCGATACGCCCCAGGAACTCGAGGCCATTCGCAAAGAGTATGAGTCGCGGGGCGAAACCTTTGCCTACAACTATGCGGTGCGGACACGGTTGGCAACGTCGCTGGCGCTGCCCGAAGCAGAGGTGCAGGCACGCATAGCCCGCGGCGACCAGTGGACAATTCGTTTTCGGATGCCCGAAAACGAAACCATCGAAATGGAGGATATGATTCGCGGCCACGTGACGGTGAACAGTTCGACGCTGGACGACAAGGTGCTCTACAAGTCGGCTGACCAGTTGCCTACGTATCATCTGGCCAATATCGTGGATGACTACCTGATGGAGATTACGCACGTGATTCGGGGTGAGGAGTGGTTGCCGTCGCTGCCGTTGCACGTGATGCTGTACCGCGCTTTCGGGTGGACGGAGCGGATGCCGCAGTTTGCACACCTGCCGCTGTTGCTGAAACCCACGGGCGGGGGCAAGTTGAGCAAGCGGGATGGGGATAAACTGGGTTTCCCGGTCTTCCCGTTGCAGTGGAAGCCGCAGGACGGCGGTGAGGGGGCGCGCGGCTACCGCGAAGACGGATATTTCCCCGAAGCCTTCGTCAATCTGCTGGCGCTGCTCGGCTGGAACCCCGGCAACGACCACTCCGAGATACTCTCCATGGAGGAACTCATTCAGCTCTTCTCGCTCGAAAAGGTGAGCAAGTCGGGTGCACGTTTCGACCCGGAAAAGGCCAAATGGTTCAATGCCCAATATCTGCATCGGAAATCGAACGAAGAGCTGGCGGCTCTTTTCCTGCCTGTGTTGGCTGAGCGGGGGCATGGCGATGTGCCGGTCGAAAAGGTGGAACGCATCATGGGGCTCGTGAAGGAGCGGGCTACGTTTATTACCGACCTGTGGGAGCTGTCGCGCTACTTTTTTGAAGCGCCAGAGACTTATGACCCGAAGGCCATAGCCAAGTTCTGGAAGGATGATAATCCGGAGCATCTCCAAAATCTCCGCCATCAGTTGGAAGTGGTTGAGGAGTTTACGGCTCCGATGCTGGAGGCGCGCGCACATGAGTGGATTGAAGCCAACGGGCTGCCGATGGGCAAGGTGATGAATACCCTGCGGTTGGCGCTGGTGGGGGCAAGTACGGGGGCCAATCTCTTCGACATTGCCGAGTTGATTGGGCGGCCGGAGTTCCTGCGGCGTATTGAGCGGGCGCACGAGGTGTTGGGATAAGCCACATCGTATGATACTGACTTAACGAGGCGGGGCGGTACATCATCCAGATGTACCGCCCCGCGGCCATATATTCGGTATGCCTCCTGCCGTTATGTGCTATATCG
>NBJMC04203__coassemble_901_pt1 | contig 13704 bp, 11 predicted proteins | sample NBJMC04203__metabat2_high_PE_019 | metagenome-assembled genome bin NBJMC04203 | reverse complement strand
TCGACCTTCCAGGCCGATGCCGAACCGGCAGCCAACAGCCCCGAGATAATCAGCAACAAACGTCTTGTCATGGCAATCGAGAGTGAATAGGGACGAAAAAAGAGACTCCCCGCACCCATGGTGGCGGGAGTCCCTTCAAAGTTACGCATTTGGAGCGCTATTTCGCAACAATCAGGAAGTAATTCTTCTTGCCTTTCTGCACGAGCAGGAATTTGTCGGAAATCAGGTCGGCGGTTGTGACACCGAGGTCGGCATCGGCCACCTTCACCCCGTTGAGCGAGATACCGCCCCCCTGAATCAGCCGCCGCAACTCCCCTTTGGAGGGGAACAGTGCCGCTTTCTCGGTGCAGAGTGCCGCGAAGGTTACGCCCGTCGCCAAATCCGCCTTGGCAATTTCGAACTGCGGCACCCCTTCGAAGACTTCGAGAATGGTCTGTTCGTCGGCAGCCTTCAGCGCCTCGGCACCACCGCCGAAGAGAATCGAGCTGGCTGCCACGGCTCGTTCGTAATCCTCGCGTGAGTGAATCATCACGGTCACCTCCTCGGCCAGTTTCTTCTGCAACTGGCGCAGGTGGGGCGCTTCGCGATGCGCCGCAATCAGCGCGTCGATGGTCTCGCGGTCGAGCAGCGTGAAGATTTTGATATACCGTTCGGCATCCTCGTCGCTCACGTTCACCCAGAACTGATAGAACTTGTAGGGCGAGGTGTAGCGCGGGTCGAGCCATACGTTGCCGCTCTCGGTCTTCCCGAACTTGGTGCCGTCGGCCTTCTTAATCAGCGGACAGGTCAGGGCAAAGGCTTCACCCCCCACCTTGCGGCGAATCAGCTCCGTCCCCGTGGTAATATTACCCCACTGGTCCGAGCCCCCGAGTTGCAGTTTGCAGTTTTTGGTCTCGTAGAGGGTCAGGAAGTCGAAACCCTGAACCAACTGGTAGGTAAACTCCGTGAAGGACATCCCTTCGCCCTCGCCGTTGAACCGTTTTTTCACCGAGTCCTTGGCCATCATGTAATTGACCGTGATGAGTTTCCCAATGTCGCGGATAAACCCGAGGAAGGTCTGCTCCTTCATCCAGTCGTAATTGTTCACCATCTCGGCCGCGTTGGGTGCCGTGCTGTCGAAGTCAATCAGTTTGGAGAGCTGAGCCTTGATGGCGGCCTGGTTGTGGCGCAGGGTGGGTTCGTCGAGCAGGTTGCGTTCGAGCGACTTGCCGCTGGGGTCGCCAATCATCCCCGTAGCCCCGCCCACCAACGCTATCGGCTTGTGGCCGCAACGCTGAAAGTGCTTGAGCATCATCACCCCGACCAGGTGGCCGATATGCAGCGAATCGGCCGTCGGGTCAATCCCCAGGTAGGCCGTGGTCATCTCTTTTTTCAGTTGTTCGGCGGTTCCGGGCATCATGTCATGAATCATGCCCCGCCAGGTCAGTTCCTCGATAAAGTCCATCGGTGGTTGTTCAAATGATTATACTGTCTGCAAAGATAGGTTTTATTTCGTTCCGACGGACATCGCCCGCCGGACACCCTCCCGCAAATCGCTCCGCCCCGGAAAACCGATTGCCGAAAAATATGGTACCTTTGTCTTCGTTATGATTGACCGCCAGACCGTAGACCGCATTTTTGCCGCCGCCGACATTGTGGAGGTGGTGAGCGACTTTGTGACCCTCAAGAAAAAGGGGGTCAATTATCAGGCCTGCTGTCCGTTCCACAACGAGAAGACCCCCTCGTTCGTGGTCTCGCCCTCGAAGGGGCTTTACAAGTGTTTCGGGTGCGGCAAGGGGGGCAACGCCATCAGTTTTGTGATGGAGCACGAGGGGTTGAGCTATGTCGAGGCGCTCAAGTGGGTAGCCCGCAAGTACGGCATCGAGGTGCAGGAGAAGGAGCAGACCCCCGAGGAACGGCAGCGCAACGACGACCGCGAGAGCATGATGATGGTGACCTCGTGGGCCAACCAATACTTTGTCGAACAGCTCAAGAGCCCCGAGGGAGAGAGCGTCGGAGTGGGCTATTTTCGGGAGCGGGGCTTTACGGATGCCACGATAGCCAAGTTCCAGCTCGGGTACTGCCCGGCCAAGGGGGATGCCATGACACAGGCTGCCCTGGCGGCTGGCTATCAGGAGCCTTTTCTGGTGAGCACGGGGCTGACCATCAAACGCGAGTCGGCTAACGGAGGGGGGTATTACGACCGTTTCTGCGGTCGGGTGATGTTTCCCGTCCACTCGCTGTCGGGACGGGTGATTGCCTTCGGGGGACGCACCCTGCGCACCGACAAAAAGGTAGCCAAGTACCTCAACTCGCCCGAAAGCGAAATCTACCACAAGAGCAACACCCTCTACGGGATTTACTTTGCCAAAAAGGCCATTACGCAGTTCAACCGCTGCATATTGGTCGAGGGGTACACCGATGTGCTGCAGATGCACCAGTCGGGCGTGGAGAATGTGGTTGCCTCGTCAGGGACGTCGCTGACGGTCGAGCAAATCAAACTGATTAAACGCTTCACGAAGAACGTCACGGTCATCTACGACGGCGATGCGGCGGGTATCAAGGCCTCGATGCGCGGTATCGACATGATATTGCGCGAGGGGCTGACCGTGCGGTGCGTGCTGCTGCCTGAGGGCGAAGACCCCGACTCGTTTGCCAAATCGCATAACGCCACCGAGTTTCAGGCCTATATCGAGGAGCATGAGGAGGATTTTATCTCGTTCAAGACCCGCATCCTGCTGGGCGATGCCGCCGAGGACCCTATCAAACGGGCCGAGGTGATTACCAGCGTCGTGGAGTCCATTGCCACCATTCCGGAGGCCATCACCCGTTCGGTATTTATTCGGGAGTGTGCCGTGAAGCTGGAGATTGACGAAGATATCCTGATACGGGAGGTGGCCAAGAAGCGGGTGACGATGGTCGACGGCGAGGCGGGACGCGAGGTGATGCAGAATGCCCAGCGCAAGGAGCAGTTTCTGCGTCGGCACGAGGCCGACCCGAATGCTGCTGCCACCTTTTCACCGGCTGCCCCCGTGACCGAGCCGGCCGCGCCGATTGACCTCGCTCCGAAACTGAGTTTTGCAGAGCAGGGGCTGAACCGCGAACTGGACCAGTTGGAACGGGAGCTGATAGGCTACCTGTTGAAATACGGAGGCGAGAATTTCGATTTCGAGATGTCGCCTACCGAGATTGTTTCGCTGAGTGTGGCCGAGACCATTATCGGCGACCTGGAGATGGACCGCATCGAGATGCACAATCCGCTCTATCGGCAGGTCTACGAGGAGTATGTGCAGGAGTATCGGGAACACGGTGCGCCGCCGGCCAACTACTTTATCAACCACCCTTCGCCTGAGGTCTCGGCGCTGGCGGTGGACCTGCTGACGGCCGAAGAGACCTACGCCCCGAGCCGCATGTGGGAACGGTACGAGATACGGGTCTCGACCGAGCGCGAGCGGTTGGGCGAGGCCATTCCGAAGGCCATCACCATCTACAAGTCCAAGGTGGTCAGTTCGATTATCGCTTCCCTGCAAAAGCAGCTGTTGGGCATTACGACCATGGAGGAGGCGCAGGACATTATGCAGCGTATGGGGCAGCTCAACGAACTGCGCAAGGAGATTTACGACAAGTATCTGCGGACGGTCTAAGGCTTTCACACGTTAGGAATCAGACATTCCTAGCCTGCGTCCCATCGGGCCGATGCAGTCGGCACTATAAGTCTGCTCCCTCGTCCGGAGTTGCATCGGGTGTTGTCGTTGCGGGGTGCAACCGTTCGTAAGCCTCGCGCGCGGCAATCTGCTCGGCCTCTTTCTTCGACCGCGCATCGCCGTATCCCCGCCGCTCACCATCCACCAGCAGCTCACTCTCGAAATGGGGCGCCAACTCCACGTGGTCGGCACACTCGCGGCTGCAAAACTCGATTCGGCGATGGTGTTTCTGTCCCCACTCAATCATGCGGCTTTTGAAATCCTTTTCGGTCTGCTCCAGCGCCTCCAAATCGACATATTCGACAAAAATCCGCTCTATCAGCACCCGATTGGCCGTTTCGTACCCCTGGTCGAGGTAGAGAGCCCCAATCAACGCCTCCAGCGCGTCGCCGTAGATGTTGTTTCGGCTGGCCACCAGACTCGACGGGTGGGCCACCAGCATCGCCTCGAGCCCCAGGTCGAGCGCTACCCGATTCAACGTTTCACGGCTCACCATCCGCGAGCGCAGCTTGCTGAGCACGCCCTCCCGTGCATCGGGATACTCGATAAAGAGAAACTCCGAGACCACCGCCTCAATCACCGCATCGCCCAGAAACTCCAGCCGTTCGTTATTGACGGTTCGTCCGTCGCCGACCCCCACCGAGGCCGAGCGGTGCACCAGAGCCAGTTTGTAGAGTTCGATATTCTCGGGCGTAATGCCAAAAATACGCTTCAGGAGCGCATAATAGGGTTTGTCGGCTGCCGATACCCGGCGAAAGAGATGGCGTAGGTTCATACGGTTTATTTCGTCATCGAAGGCGGGACTGTACCCGGACAGGAACAGCAGGAGGTGTTCCTCCGCCTGTTTTGTCTCCCCGTCCGACCTCCCCGTTCTATCCAAAAAAGCAGGCCGCTTCACAACGCTTGTGAACGGCCTGCCCTAAGGTGTTATATGGCGGCATGGAAATTCCCCCAAGACAAAGGGAGCCTCCCGTGCCCAACAATCATCGTGTTACTCAACCTTCTTGAAGATAACGGTCGAGTTGTGCCCCCCGAACCCGAAGGTGTTGCTCAGGGCACACCGAACGTCGCGTTTCTGAGCCGTTCCGAGGGTCAGGTTGATGCGTTCGTCGATTTGCGGGTCACGCTCCGTCACGTTGATGGTCGGCGGAACAATCCCCTTGTCAATGGCCATGATACAAGCCAGCGCCTCAATGGCCGCCGCACCGCCCAGCAGGTGACCGGTCATCGATTTGGTGGAGCTGATGTTCATTTTGTAGATATGGTCGCCGAAGACGGACTGAATCCCGATAAATTCGGGCAGGTCACCGGCCGGGGTCGAAGTCCCGTGGGTGTTGATGTAGTCAATCTCTTCGGGTTGGATACCGGCATCGTTGAGTGCCGCGCGCATGGCCAGAGCAGCCCCAGCCCCCTGCGGGTCGGGTGCGGTGAGGTGATAGGCATCGGCGCTCATGCCCCCGCCAATCACTTCGGCGTAGATTTTCGCACCGCGAGCCTTGGCGTGTTCATACTCTTCGAGCACCAGCGCCCCGGCACCTTCGCCCATCACAAAACCGTCACGCCCCGTGTCATAAGGCCGTGAAGCGGTTTTGGGGTCGTCGTTACGCGTTGAGAGGGCCTGCATGGCGTTGAACCCGCCAATCCCGGCCGGGTTGATGGCGGCTTCCGAGCCGCCCGATACTATGATGTCGGCCTTGCCCCAGCGGATGAGGTTCAAGGCGTCGATAAATGCGTGGTTGGAAGACGAACAAGCCGATACGGTACAGTAGTTCGGCCCGCGGAAACCGTACTTCATGGAGATGTGTCCGGCAGCGATATCCGCAATCATCTTAGGGATAAAGAAGGGGTTGTATTTGGGGGTTCCGTCGCCTTGGACGAAGTTTTTGACTTCGTTGAAGAAGGTTTCGATACCACCGATACCGGAAGCCCATACGACACCGACCTGGTCCTTGTCGATGGAGTCGATGGTTTTGTCCTCGCCATCGACCAGTCCGGCATCCTGTACGGCCTGTTTGGCGGCTACCAGGGCAAACTGGGTGAAACGGTCGTATTTGCGAGCTTCTTTGCGGTCGAAGTGTTCGTTGGGGTCGAACCCTTTGACTTCGCAGGCGAATTGGGTTTTGAATTTCGAAGCGTCGAAGTGTGTGATGGGCGCGGCTCCGCTCACGCCATTCTGGAGGTTTTGGAAATACTCTTCAATGTTATTCCCGATGGGGTTAATGGTACCGATACCCGTTACTACTACTCTTCTCAGTTTCATAAGGAAGTTGGATTGGTTGGAGTGCCGTCGGGGGGTGTGCTGCGGGGAGTGTGTGTATCCGCAGGGGTGTTCCGGCGGTCGTTGTGCGCATCGGGCGAAAGAGCCCGTCTGGCACGAGGGATAAGGTGTCGCAGGAAACAGAAACTGTTCCGAACCCAATATTGCTAAAGTGTCCGAAACAGTATCTTATTGCGAAAGAATTTAACGGACGTGTCGGCCGCTTAGTTTTTTTTGCTTTCGATGTACTTGATAGCGTCGCCTACGGTCGTAATTTTTTCAGCGTCTTCGTCGGGGATAGAGATTTCGAATTCTTTTTCGAATTCCATAATCAGTTCGACGGTATCGAGCGAGTCTGCGCCGAGGTCGTTGGTAAAGCTGGCAGTGGGCACTGCTTCCGAAGCGTCAACACCGAGTTTGTCTACGATGATTTCGACTACTTTTGACGAGATGTCTGACATAGTGTTCAAGTGTTTAAGAGTTTAACAAATGTAGTGTAATCGGTTGAGTTGTTTCGGGTTCGCGCAAGAACCCTATTCAGGGCAAAAGTATAGTTTTTTTCTCAAAGTCGGGTAAGGAGCCGGTTTTTTTTGTACTTTTATTTGCCGATTTCATCGCAACAAACTCATTATGACCAACATAGCAATATTCGCCTCGGGCTCGGGCACCAATGCCGAGGCTATTATGGAACATTTTGCCGCTTCGACGACGGCCCGCGTGGCGCTGTTGTTGTCGAACCGTGCGGATGCCTTTGCCCTGAAACGCGCCGAACGATTCGGGGTGCCGACAGCCGTTTTCTCGCGCGAGGAGTTTCGCGACCCCGAGGGCGCCGTGGCACGGCTGCTGAAGGAACACCACATTGAATTTATCGTGCTGGCCGGTTTTCTGTGGCTCGTGCCGGACTACCTGACGGCCCGCTACGCAGGACGAATCGTCAATATCCATCCGGCTCTGCTGCCCAAGTTCGGCGGCAAGGGGATGTACGGCCACCATGTGCACGAAGCGGTGCTGGCGGCCGGCGAGACTCAGTCGGGGATTACCATCCACCTGGTCAATGAGCGGTACGACAGCGGCGACATCCTCTTTCAGGCCACGGTACCCGTATCCCCCGACGACACGCCCGATTCGCTGGCCGAGAAGATACACACCCTGGAACACCGCCACTTTCCGACCGTTATCGAACAAACCATTCAGCAACTCGGATAGCCCATGCACGTAGTATCCTCTCTTTTGCGCCGCACGTTGTTGCAGCACATACCGGTAGCCATTGAGGGTGTCGGGACGCTGAATCTGTCGCTGCGGTCGGCTCAGTTCATCTCGGGCCAGCGGCTGGAGCCTCCGCGGCGCATGCCGGAGCTGGTGGCAACCGAGGTTGGCGACCGTCCGCTGGCAGCTATTGTCGCTGCAGAGTTATCACTGGACCCGATGAGCGCCGACCAGTTGTGCTACACCTGGCAGGAGGAGGCGGCCGAACAGGCTGCCTGTGAGGGTTTGCCCGAAGGGTCGCTGTGCATAGAGGGGGTCGGCACCATCCGTAACGACCCCGAACGGGGAGTAGCCTTCTACGCCGAACCGGAGCTGCTGGAGATGCTCAATCCGCTGCCGGCCGAACCGCTGGTGGTACCGTCGGCGGCACGCAAACACATTCCCTTGCCGATGACCGAGCAGGAGGTGCGGCGCACACGCCATCGGCAGGCCTATCACCAACGCCCCAAAGCGAAAAATCCGCACAACTACACTGTTTCGACGCTGGCCATTCTGATTACGCTGGCGGCCGTGGGGTATCTCTGTTATTATCTGTGGCGGCACACCGACTGGCTCTCGGGCATTTTGCCGCGCTAACCCGACTGAACACACATTTTCCCGTATTCCGACCACCGATTCACAAAAACGGGACAGCACTTTTTCAGAGGGTCTCCCTACCTTGCGTCCGAAAAATCAAACTTTCAAACGCAACGTATGAAACAACTGATTAAGAGTTGGGCCGTGGCAGCCGTAGCGGTAGCCGCTCCCGTGATGCTGGGGTTTAGCTCCTGCAAAAAAGAGACGAAAGCGGAGGCTCCCGCGGCGCAGGCTGTAGCGGGCTCCTACAAAGGCACCCTGGAGGTCACGATGGCCGGCAATCCCATTGATGGTATTACCGGCAATCCGGCCACCATCACCGTGACCCAGACCGGCAGCACCGTCACCCTGCAACTGACCGAATCGGCTCTGCTGACCCAGTTTTTCGGAGGTCAGCCCATCGGTGCCACGGACGTCACCGTGACCCGGAGCGGCGACACCTTTACCCTGAGCGGTGCGGGTCAGGCCGACATGAACGGACTGAAACTCGACATGACCGTTGCCGGCACGGGCACGACCAGCGCCATGCAGTTTACGATTACCGTTCCGATGGTCGGAGTGGTAGCCACCTTCAACGGCAGCCGACAGTAGAGGCATACTGGCGGCCTTTATGGGCTTTGTGGCGGGATAACCACCCCGAGAGGGTGATTATCCCGTTTTTCTTTGGTAATTCCCCGAAAAATCCGCTATCTTAGTGGTATCATTCACGACAAAAAGCATCACAGACCATGTTTCCGATACTCAAAGACTCGCCCCTGTTTCGAGGGCTCGACCAGAAAACCATCGACACGCTGCTCGAACGCTCCTCATTCGCCACAGCCACCTATCAGCCCGGCGAGTGCATCGCCAAACGCGACACCGCCTATTCGGGGCTGATGATTATCCTGCGGGGTTCGGCACGCGGCGAAATGACCGACGCGGCCGGCAGACGGAGGGTGATTGACAACATCACGGCACCGCAACTCATTGCACCGGCCTTTCTTTTCGGGGGCTACAACCGCCTGCCGATTGACGTGATTGCCGGCGACGAAGGAGCCGAAATTATGACCCTGCACCGCGGGGGATTGTTCGAGATGATGCAGGACAACACGATTGTGCTCTCGAACTTTATCGATATTATCTCCAATCGGGCCAACTACTTCTCGCGCAAGATTTACGCCCTTTCGGTGCTGATGCTGACCGAGAAGGTGGCGGCTCTGCTCCTGTCGGGGGATGCGCAGGGCGATACCCTGCCGTTGCAGGAAGATAAGATGGCCGACGAACTGGACATTACGCGCAACGCGCTGGAACAGACCCTCGGAGAGTTGGCCAAGAAAGGGTATATCGAAATTTCCGAGACCCAGGTGGTCATTCGCAACCGCAAGGCGTTGGAGGCGATGGTGGTGCCGCAGTAGGTTCTCTCTTTCGTAAGCGCTTTCAGGCCTGAAAGGATAGCATCGGGGTATTGTGCGGAGGTGGTTTACACCGTCCGCACAATACCCCGGCTGTTTTGTCCGTCCACAAAAACGAAGAGTTCCTCGGGGAACGAGACACGGCGGAAATGGTCCGTTTCGGCCACGGCCGGCAGGGCGTCGAGGGCTGCCGTATCGAACCGCCCGTCGCCGATAGCAGGATTGAGGGTCATGTAACCGACCCCGAACGAGGTGAGGTTTTGGAAGAAGTGGGTTCCCTGCGACGGGTCCACGCGGAAATCTTCGAGACCGCACTCGGCAATCACCCGAGCCTCGGAAATCTGAGGCCACAAGACCGGAATGCCGAGCCACGGGTCGCTCGACCCCCAGCGCCCGGGCCCCACCAGTACATAATTTCGCCCCTCCTGCTTCATCTGCAGGTTGAGAGACTCTATCTCGCGGGCCATTTGCGGCGTCTCGGCCCGTTCGAACCGCCCCGTCTTCACGTAAATCACATCCTTCAACCCCTCGATACGCCCCAGTCCCAGCGCCGATTCGGCATAGAGCAGCGCCCCGTCGGGCTCTCCCTCGGCCGACGACCAGTCCATACGGCCGTTTTGCACCGCCTCGGCAATGGGTCGTATCTGGAGAAAGTTGAATATCTTTTCGTGGCCGTACGGCACATCCATATTCACCGCAAACTCGATTTCAACGGGTGATTTCATCTCCTCGGCTCCGATGCGCAGCAACTCCTGCAAAATCTCGGCCAACGGGAACGTGTCGTACTTGAGGATGTGGGCAAAAGTAATCAGCTTGCGCCCCTTTTCGTTGGGCGAGTCGCTCACCACCTGGTTCAGGGCGTCCCACGTCGAGGCTACATATTTCATGTTGCGGAAGTGGGCCGCCTTGGGAATCTCGAATCGCACGAGGTTCACCGCATCATCAGTCGAGGTGCGCAGTCTTGAGGGGTCGAGCGACAAGGCATACATCACCCGCTGGGTATCGCGCAGGGTCAGTTCGGGGGTCGAGAGCTGCAGCACGTGTTTCGGATAGGCCGGCGAAAAACGCAACGTAATTCCCCCCTCGACCACCAGTTTGCCCAACCCGAAGGCAATATTGGCAATACCGTCTTCGGGTTTTTCGTCCCCGATGGGGTAGAAGTTCAGCGACCGCGCCACTCCCGAGAAGGTCGGGAAATAGTATCCGTCCTGCTCCGTACCGCAAATCTCCTGTATCACGACCGCCATCTTCTCATCGGCCAGGCTGTTCGAGCTGGCCTCGATATAGGCTCGGCTGGCGCGGTAGTAGACCGAGGCATAGACCCCCTTGATGGCCTTGCAGACCATACGAATCATCTGCTCCTCGTTGTCCACCCGCGGCACCATATAAGTGGAGTAGATGCCTGCAAAGGGCTGGAAGTGGGAATCCTCCAGTTTGGAACTCGACCGCACGGCCAACGGACGCTTCACGTTGCGCAAAAAGACCCGCAGGTCCTCCAACAGCTTCTCGGGCATCCGCGACCCGGAGAACTCCGACAGAATGTCCGCATCATCCATATCCTCGCTCTGGAGGTATTGCAGCCCGTTGAGGGCGATAAACCGGTCGAAATGGTCCGTGGCCAGCACCAGCGTCCGAGGAATGGTGACCCGCACTCCGTCCCACTTGTCGTAGAGCTTGTACTCCTCGAGCATATTGTTGATAAAGGCCAGCCCGCGGGCCTTGCCCCCGAGCGACCCGCTGCCGCTGCGTGCAAAACTGATGAACTGGTTGTAGGTCTCGGGCACAAACTCCGCCACCACTCCCTGTCCCATCTGCCGCCGATACCCCCGTATGGAACTCAGGATAAACTCCCGCATCTGCTCGGCGCTGTCAAACTCGCTGTTGGTCACCGCCCGCAGCATGTGAGCCAGCGAAAAGAGCCCCCGCGCATACATCCATTTCGAGAGCATGTTGCGCGCCGTATAGTAGGTCAGAATGTCAATCGGAATACGCTCGATGGCCTCCTGCATCTGCCCCAGGTCACCCACACGCGCCAGCTCGGTCCCGTCCAACGGGTCGAAAAAGAGAAAATCACCGAAAGCCATGCGGCGGTTGATGAAGTCAGCCAACTCGCGCAACAGGTGCTGCGATTTTTTGTGGATAAAATCCGCCCCCAACTCCGCCGCATCGCGCCGATGGTCGTTGTTGGTGGACTGCAGTACGATGGGCATCGTCGGGCGGTCGCTCAGCACATGTCGGCACAACTCCAGCCCCGCCCCCGTATCAATCTCGCCCAACCCCTCATGGCGGCGAAACGCCACATCCGAAATAATCCCCAACAGATTGTCCTTGTAGAGTTCATAGTAGCCGAGTGCCTCGTCATACGAACGGGCAAACAAAATCTTGGGTCGCGCCCGTTTGCGCAGTGTGCGCTGCCTTTCGTTCAGCGCCTCGCGCACAAATTCGTTGCTCTGCTGGATGATAATTCGATAGAGGTCGGGCAGATAGGCCGAGTAGAACCGCACATTGTCCTCCACCAGCAAAATCGCCTGCACGCCGATGCCCAGAATATCCTCGCGGGCATTCATGCGGTCCTCGAGCATCTTGATAATGGCCAGTATCAGGTCGGCATTCCCCTGCCAGCTGAACATATAGTCGATGGCCGACACATCGGCATCCATCACCCGCCGCGCCACCTCGCGCGAGAAGGAACTCATCAGAATAAACGGCGTGCCGGGCCGCAGCTCCCGCACCCGGTGCGAGAGAGTAAAGACATCCATCTCGCCAATGTTGAACATACTGATAACCAAGTCGAAATGCGCATCCCCCCGCAACAGCTCCACCGCCTCAAAACCCGAGCTGGCCCGCGTAAAGGTTGGCGGATTGGTCAGGCTCAGGTCACCGTACTCCCGCACAATCTGCGCCTCGATATGCCCGTCCTCCTCCAGCGTAAACTGGTCGTAGGAACTGCACACCAACAACACATGCTTGATACGCTGCTGCATGAGGTTGTGGAAATCGATGTCCACATAGAATTTCTCGCTGTATTTCGCCATTTTATCGCTAATTTTGCTCAAATGGTGCGGATGCCCGCACCCCGACCGTCATCCGTAAAATTAGGTAAATATGGCGAAATATACTCTTCACGAAGTGAAAACCCCCGCCGAAGCGCGTGCTTTTATCCGCATGGCCGCCGACATCTATCGCGGCGACCCGATGTGGGTTCAACCCCTGGACAGTGACATTGAACAGGTCTTTGACCCCGTCCGCAACCCGCTTTTCGAACGCGGAGCTGCCATCCGCTGGACCCTGCACAACGAACAGGGCGCCATCGTGGGCCGTATCGCCGCCTTCTACAACCACGACCTCTGCGAACACGAGCCTCAACCCACGGGCGGCTGTGGTTTCTTCGAGTGCATCGACGACCAGCAGGCCGCCAACACCCTTTTCGACGCTGCACGGGAGTGGCTTGCCGAACACGGCATGGATGCCATGGACGGCTCCATCAACTTCGGCGACCGCATGATGTTCTGGGGCGTGCTGGTCGAAGGGTTTACCCTGCCCCTCTACGGCATGAACTACAACCCGCCCTACTACGCCAAACTGTTCGAAACGTACGGCTTCCAAAACTATTTCGACCAATACTCCTATTACCGTGCCCTGGTTCCCCATACCATGCCGGAGGCGCTGTATCAAAAAGCATCCCGACTCTTCGAAAATCCCGACTACCGCTTCGAACATGTAGACCTGAGCGACAAACGCAAGGTGGCTCACGACCTGATGACGGTCTACAACAGCGGATGGGCCAAATTCTCAGGCGTTAAGCCCATGGACCTCGAGCATGCCCAACAGATGGTCCGGACCATGGCTCCCATTGTGGACCCCGAGGTACTCTATTTTGCCTTTTACCAAAACCAACCCATCGGTTTTTTCATCATGGTACCGGACCTGAACCCGCTGATTCAGGACTTTCACGGTCGTTTGGGTCTGTGGCAGAAAATCAAACTGCTCTGGAGACTCAAGGTCAGCAAAAAAGGGAAACGGTTGTACGGCATGGTATTCGGCGTAGCTGCCGAATTTCAGGGTCGTGGTGTGGAAGCCGGTATGATACGCCGTTTCGAACAGTATGTCGAACAACACCCCGATCGATACGCTTCGTTGGAGTTGGCCTGGGTGGGCGATTTCAATCCGCTGATGATGCGGATGGTCGAAAGCTACGTTCGCGCCGAGAAATGCAAACGACACGTTACCTACCGATACCTGTTCGACCGTACCAAACCGTTCGAACGGGCTCCGAAACTGGGACGTGTACGGTCAGCAGCCCATTAATGGTTTGAATACTGTTCACACGCGAGTGGTCGGAGATATTCCGGTCGCTTTTTTGTTTGGGGATTTTTGGGCCGCAAGGACTGTTTTCCGGGCGCCGACGGCAGCACGATAGGTCAGAACGATGTCCCTAATGCAGAAACTATCCCAATATATGGAGCAGATGGGAACTTTTTAATTGAGGGGAGTACAGGAGTAAGATTGGTACCCATTACAACCAGTGGAG
>NBJMC04203__coassemble_882_pt1 | contig 14015 bp, 11 predicted proteins | sample NBJMC04203__metabat2_high_PE_019 | metagenome-assembled genome bin NBJMC04203 | reverse complement strand
CATCTCTCAAGGAAAATCCCTAACTTTGTACTATGACCAAAAAAAGGAAGTTGTTCCTGTTCCGTGGCGATAAACCCCTCTGGATTATCGTTACAGCACTCTTTCTCGTCTCGTTGCTGGTGGTCTACTCGGCAACCGCAGCCATGGCCTATCGCGAAGTCGATGGAAATACTTCCTACTACCTCTTCCGACAGGCTCGGTTTATCATGATTGGCTTCTTCCTGATTATCGTGGTCCACTGGGTCGATTACAAATACTACGCACGCTTCGCCAAAGCACTCTTCAAACTCAGTATTGTACTGGTCCTGCTGGCCTATGTCATCGGAGTCTCCCTGAACGATGCACCGCGATGGATTCGTGTCCCGGTGCTCGGCTTCACCTTCCAACCCTCCGAACTGCTCAAAATTACGCTGGTGGTCGTGCTCGCCCAACAACTGGGTATTCGGCAGAACGTAATTACAAAAATCCCTATTCTTCCCCCTCTCAATCCTGCCGTGCGGAGGCAAAATCCCCGCAGAGTGTTCGATATTTGGCATAAAACCACCAAACCGTTACTGATGCCCATTGTGGTGTCTACGCTCGTAGTGCTGCCCGCGAACTTCTCGACGGCTGCCATTATTTGGGCGACGTGTATGATTATGCTGGCTATCGGCCGTGTCCGCCAGCGCGAAATCAATCGGCTGATGCTATGGGCAGCCCTGGCGTGTGTCCTCCTGGTGGCTGTCATGTACGTGAGCGGAGTCGGGCGCGCGGAAACGTGGGTCAATCGGATGGTTCAGTTTTTGGGTCCGACGGAGGTGGTAGCCGACAACAAACAGTCCAGTCAGGACAGCTATCAGGCGCAACAGGCCGAAATTGCGATTGCATCGGGAGGCGTGATTGGGAAAGGCCCAGGAAACAGTACGCAACGCTCGCAACTGCCGCACCCCTATTCGGACTTTGCGTATGCATTTATTATCGAAGAGTATGGGGTCTTCGGCGGTATCGTGGTATTTGTTTTGTACCTTTGGATATTCTATCGGGCAGGGCTGATAGTCCGACGATGTAACAGACCCTCGCAGGGGCTTATGGTATTGGGTCTGAGCCTGATTATTACCATGCAGGCCTTTGTGAACATGGCCGTGTCGGTAGGGTTGATGCCGGTGACGGGGCAACCGCTGCCTCTGATTAGTATGGGGGGCTCGTCGGTCTTTTTTACCTGTATCGCGATGGGGATGATTCTGGGAGTGAGTCGGGAGAGCGAACGGGAACAGCAGGAGCTGGAGGCGCAGCAGCGGCTGGCTGCGGCGCAAGCGGTGGACAATGAGTCCGGCAGTGAGCCTGTGATGCCGCAGGATGCATCCTTGGCGGCGATGGAAGATGTTCCGGAAGAGCCTCTTCGACACCCGTTGCGGCGCTCCTTGTCGCAGCGGGAGTCTCGACGGGCTGATGTGGAGGATGAGGAGTCGGTGGATGAATTGACTCTGGTGGAGCATGGCGACGGTACTGCTCAGTGGGAGGAGAGCGCGGCTCCAAAACGGGAAGTGATAGACTTAATGGACGATGATGAACGATAGACCTTTACGCGTGATTATCAGTGGCGGAGGAACGGCCGGACATATCTATCCGGCTGTGGCTGTGGCAGACGCATTGCGGGCGGAACTGGGTGAGCAGGGAGTGGAGATTCTTTTTGTCGGCGCACGGGGCAAAATGGAGATGGAGCGGGTTCCGAAGGCGGGCTACCGCATTGAAGGGTTGCCGGTAGCCGGTTTGCAGCGCAGCCGTCTCTTTTCGAAGGAGAATCTGCAGCTGCCGGTCAAGGTATGGCGCAGCGTGCGGCAGGCGCGGCAAGTGGTGCGCACCTTTCAGCCTGATGTGGTGGTGGGCTTTGGGGGGTATGCCAGTGCGCCGGTGCTGTGGGCGGCGCAGCGGATGGGCATTCCGACCGTCATTCAGGAGCAAAACTCCTATGCGGGCCTGACCAATCGGCTGCTCTCGAAGCGCGCCAGGGTGATATGTGTGGCTTACGAGGGGATGGAACGTTTCTTCCCGAAAGATAAAATCGTGATGACCGGGAATCCTCTGTGGGGTAACTTCTCGACGGTGGCTCACCCCTCGGACGAGATGCGGCGCGAAGCCGCCGAATATTTCGGTTTCGACCTTTCAAACACGGCACGTCGGACCCTTTTGGTGGTGGGCGGAAGCCTCGGGACAAGGACACTCAACGAGTGTATGCTGCGCTGGATGGATGAACTGGCCGCACGAGACGATGTGCAGGTGATTTGGCAAAACGGGAAATATTACGATGAACAAATAGCTGCTACGCTCAAACAGCGCGAGGGTGGTCTTCCGAAAAACGTCTGGCGCGGAGCCTTTGTCGAGCGGATGGACCTCGCCTATGCCCTGGCCGATGTCGTGGTGGCACGGGCCGGAGCTTGTACGGTCTCGGAGCTGGAACTGGTGGGACGGGCTGTGATTTTTGTCCCCTCGCCCAACGTGGCAGAAGACCACCAAACCAAAAATGCGCAGGCGCTGGTGCGGCATGAGGCGGCCATAATGGTGCGGGACGATGAAGCGGTGCAGCGGGTCATACCCGAAGCGCTGCTGTTGCTGGGCGATGACCTGCGACGTCGGGAAATGGTGGCCCATATTCGGGAGTTGGGGCGGTCAGGGGCTGCGCATGATGTGGTACTACAAGTGATGAAAACGGCACAACGGTATGGCAAAAAATAACATCTATTTCGTAGGCATCGGGGGCATTGGGATGAGTGCCTTGGCGCGATATTTTCGGCATGAGGGGGGACAGGTGGCGGGCTATGACCGCACGCCGTCACCCCTGACCCATGCTCTGGAAGAGGAGGGGATTGCGGTTCATTACGAGGATAGTGTGACGCTGATTCCCGAGCCGTTTCGTGACCCGAATACAACGCGGGTGATTTATACCCCGGCCATCCCGTCCGACCACCATGAATTGAATTGGTTTCGGGAACGGGGTTTTGAAATCCTGAAACGGTCGCAGATGTTGGGACTGTTGGGCGAAGGAAAAGAGGTGATGGCAGTGGCCGGAACGCACGGGAAAACCACTACGACAACCATGGTGGCCCATTTCAATTCGGTGGCTGCCGGTGAGGGGTCGGCCTTTCTGGGCGGAATCTCTAAAAATTTCAACTCCAATCTGGTGCTGGGCCCGGGACGTAGAATGGCGGTCGAGGCCGATGAGTTCGACCGCTCGTTCCTGCAGCTGCATCCCCATGCGGCGGTGATTACCTCCGTGGACCCCGACCATCTGGACATTTATGGTACTTACGAGGCAGTGCGCGAAGCCTTTGCGCAGTTTGCCGCGCAGGTGACGCCGGGAGGAGCTGTCGTGGTGAAACGGGGAGTGACCCTGCCGCTGAGCCTTCAACAGGGGGTGAAGAGTTATACCTATGCGCTGGATGACCCGACGGCCGATTTCCATGCCGAAAAACTGGAGGTCGATGCAGGTGGATACTATACGTTTGACCTGGTCTTCCCGAACCATACCGTAACAGGCTGCCGTTTAGGGATACCGGGACTGGTCAATGTCGAAAACTGCGTGGCGGCTGCCGCACTGGTCTGGTGCGAAGGTTACCGCTCGGACGACCTCCTGCGCGAGGCAATCGCCACGTTCCAGGGCGTGCAACGGCGTTTCGACTTCTGGGTCAATGACCCCTCCCTCCCGCACGGGATGATTTACATGGACGACTATGCCCATCACCCGGCGGAACTCAAGGCCATGCTCACTTCGGTGCGACGGATGTTCCCCCAGCGTGAACTGACCGTTATCTTCCAACCGCACCTCTATACCCGCACGCGGGATTTTGCGCCTGAGTTTGCCGAGGTGCTGAGTCTCGCGGACCGCGTCCTGCTGTTGCCGATTTATCCGGCGCGCGAACTGCCCATACCGGGGGTAACGACCGAAATAATCCTGGACCGTGTCACGGCCCCGCTCAAAAAACTTATCTCGAAGGAGCAACTGCTGGCCGAAGTAGAGGCGTTGCCTGCTGCCGATGCCGTGTTGGTGACGGCTGGAGCGGGGGATATCGACCGTTTCTGTGCGTCGGTGGCCGAAGTGGTGCGGCGCAAAAACGAACGTTAGCGGAGAAGAATCGCAAAGGATTACATACCCTTCGTCGAAACAGGAAAAACTTTTTTGTCATTCACATAACTCACAGGCTGTTATGGTACACATCTTTGACGAACTGCCCGAAGCCCGAATCACCGGACCGCAGAGACCCGGAATCCGCTGTATCCAATTCAACTCCCGCAAGGTAGAGCCGGGGGACCTCTTTGTGGCCGTGCGCGGAACCCAGGTGGACGGGCACGACTATATCCCCGACGCCGTAGCTCAGGGTGCTGCGGCCATCGTCTGCGAAACGTTCCCTGCGGGTGACCTGAACCCCGAGGTGAGCTATGTGCTGGTCGATGACAGTGCACGGGCCTTGGCGTTGCTGGCTGCGGCTTACTACGGCCATCCGAGCCGCAAACTCAAACTGACGGGCGTGACCGGGACCAATGGCAAAACGACGGTGGCTACGCTCCTGTATGACCTCTTTACGGCCTTGGGACACAAGTGTGGACTTATCTCGACGGTGGTCTATCGGGTAGGCGATGAGCGTATCGAAGCGACCCATACGACACCTGACCCGCTGACCCTCAATCGGCTGATGGCCGAGATGGTCGAAGCGGGGTGCGAATACTGTTTTATGGAGGTCAGTTCGCACAGTGTCGTGCAACAGCGTATTCAGGGGTTGCAGTTCGTGGGGGGGATTTTTACCAACATCACCCACGACCACCTCGACTACCATAAAACCTTTGCCGAGTATATCAAAGCCAAGCAGGGCTTTTTTACGGCCCTGCCCAAGGAGGCGTTTGCGCTGACCAACATCGACGACCGAAACGGCGAGGTGATGCTCCAGAATGCTGCGGTGCGGCGTAAGGCGACCTACTCGCTGCGCAACGTGGCGACCTACCACGGGCGTATTGTCGAGGAGCACCTCGACGGCATGCAGCTCGAAATGAACCGACAGGAGTTGTGGGTACAGTTTATCGGCCGTTTCAATGCCTACAACCTGACGGCGATTTACGGGGCGGCGATGGAGTTGGGACAGGATTCGGACGAAGTGCTGCGGATTATGAGTACCCTGCATCCTGTGAGCGGCCGTTTCGAACAGATACGGGCCGATGACGGGCGATTGGCGATTGTGGACTACGCCCACACGCCCGATGCCCTGCAAAATGTGATTGACACCATCAACGAACTGCGCAAGGCTGAGGCGCAACTGATTACGGTCGTGGGCTGCGGCGGAAATCGGGATACGACGAAACGCCCTGTTATGGCTCGTGTGGCGGCTGACGGCTCCTCACGGGTGATTCTCACCTCGGACAACCCGCGCTTTGAGGACCCGCAGGTCATTTTGGACGAGATGCGGGCCGGGTTGGATGCGTCGCAGATGGCGCGGACGCTCACCATTGCCGACCGACGCGAGGCGATTCGCACGGCAGCGGCTCTGGCGCGGCCCGGAGATATTATTCTGGTCGCAGGGAAGGGGCATGAGCCCTATCAGGAGGTAGCCGGTGTGCGGCATCATTTCGACGACCGCGAAGAGGTGCGGGCGGCTTTTGCTTAGGGCGCTTGTATTACCCGGAGGCGAGAAATTCTTTTTTACACTTATTAAATAATTAGGGGGTAAATCTTGTGACTTACCCCCTAATTATTAATTGTTTGCGTTGGTTACTGCCGCTTGATGCAGAGCTGCTTCAGCACCTCATAGGCCTCTACCAGCCCCAACTCTCCCGCCTTGCTCAAATCCAGACACCCCTTCTGGGTATCTTGCATGAATATCTGCACCAATCCCCGATTGTAGTAGGCCTCGGCAAAGTAGGGGAAGCGTTCGATGGCCCGCGTATATTGCTCGAATGCCCCCGGCAGGTCGCCGCTCAGACAGAGCATGTTCCCCAGATTGTAATATGCCTGCGGCAACTCGGGCATCAGCTCGATGGCACGCCGGGTGTCGGCAATCGCCTCCGAATAGTCATACGTTTGTCGGTTCTGTGACTGCAGAAGGCGTGCCGCCGGGTCATCGGTCTGCACGGCCACCTGCTGCATCACGTTATTCCCCTCCAGCGATGCAATAAACTCAATCATCTCGGCCTGTGCCGCGCCGCGGTTCAGGAATATCAGCGGATTGTCGTCCGTCACACGGGCTGCTCGGCGGTAGTAGCTCAACGCCGAGGCATACTGCTTGAGCAGCGATTGGGTCACCCCTTTCAGGAAATTCTCTTCCCACGAGACCGGCCCGTCATTGGCTGCATCCCACCGTATCAGGCTGTCGGCCATCCATCCCGATACCGCAGGGTGGCAGGCCAGTCCCACAGGAATCCCGTAACGCTGCCACGGTGCCGCCGCCTCCGCGGAAGCCAGCATCTCGAGATAGTGGTCCAGGCGTGCATTGCGGTATTCGCGCGGGTTGTAGCGTTCCACCGTGTCCGGTGCTGTCAGTGTGATGCGGAAAACAGGCATCAGCCGCACATTCTTCCGAATATCTCCCCGCATCGACCGCAACTCGTTGTTGCCGAAATCGGCATCGAACGACAGCAACTTGTTGAACTGGCGGCTGGTGTCGGCATACGAAAGGAAGGTGCTGTCGGTGAGTTTTTGCCGGTACTCTTCAATCTTCGCCTCGGCAATGCGCCGGTCGCTCTCCGCTCCGCGGAAGTCGCGCAGGGCGGCCTTCAACTGCGAACGGAACAGATAGGCGTTGGCAAAGTCCGGATAGAGCTCAATGGCACGCGTATAATCTTCGATGGCGCCCCGATAGTCCCCCACCTGAATCTTGACCGAAGCCCGATTGTAGAAGACCAATACGTTCCCCGGGTTGTACATGGCCACTCGGTCGTAGTCTTCGATGGCACGGTTGTAGTCGCCGATTTGGCTGCGCAGGATGGCCCGGTTGAAGTAGGTCACCGAGTTGGAGGAGTCGTAGGCAATGGCGCGGTCGAAATCGGCCAGCGCCAGCATCGGTTGCTCTTCGGCCACATAGGCATAGGCGCGGTAGAAGTAGGCTACCGACTGGGTGCTGTCCAGTTCCAGGGCTTTGGTCAGGTCGCGAATCCCCGCTTCGTTCTGTTTTTGCGCCACCTCCAGCAGCCCCCGACGAACATATCCGTCCGGCTCGTGGGGGTTGATGTCAATGGCCCGATTGAAGTCGGCATAGGCACGGGTCGTGTCTTTCAGGTAGAGGTAGCAGGTGCCGCGGTTGGTCAGGGCATTGATATCCGCAGGGGTCGAACGCAGGTAGCGCGAGAAATCATCGACCGCCTTTTCGAACTGCTGGCTCAGAAAGTAGGTCACCCCGCGGCTGTAGTAGGTGGCCATCAGGTTCGGACGCAGTTCCACGGCATACTGATAATCCTTCAGGGCATCGTTGTAGTTGCCCAGTCGGGAGCGGGTGATGGCGCGGTACTGATAGGCCATCGTATAGACGGGATTGACGGCGATGGCGCTGCTGAAGTCGGCTTCGGCGCCCAGCAGGTCGTCGAGGTTGTATTTGGCCACCCCGCGCAGAAAATACCCTTCGTACTCTTTGGTTTCGGTACGAAGCAGCAGGTTCAGCATCTCGATAGCGGTACGGTAGTCGCCGTTGAGGATGAGTTCGCGGCCTTTGTAGAAGAAGTAGGGTTTATTGAGTTGGGCACGAGCCGTGTCGATGCCGTGCAGTGCAACGGCCACAACCACCAGCCCGAGGAACAGGAGTCTTTTCATAAGGCAAATATACGCTTTTCGGCGTGTTTTTTGGTGCCGGGTCACATTCCCCGTGTCGAAAAGAGCCGTCCCTGCCAGGTGTCGCGCTCCTCCAGCCGTTTTTCCAACAGTTGCCACAGCCGTTCGTTGCGCACCAGCCCCCAGGGCGATGTCACCTGGTGGTAGCGCGGCGGTGCCTCGCCTGCGAAACGTTCGATGACCAGCGTGGGGCGCAGCCGCTCCAGCAGGTCGATAAAGAGGTTGATGTACTCCTCCAGCGTCCAGAAACGATAGGCCTCGGGATGCTCCTCGTAATCGCGCGCCATCAGGGTGTTTTTGAAAATCTGCAGCTGGTGGAATTTGACCGTGTCGAGCGGCAGGGCGTTGATGGCATCGGCCTGCTCCAGCAGCATGCGGTCGCTCTCGCCGGGCAGGCCCAGGATGAAGTGGCCGCCACAGTGCAGCCCCCGCGCATGGGTCATCTCCACGGCCCGTACTGCCGTGGCAAAGTCATGGCCGCGGTTCACACGTCTCAGCGTCTCGTCATAGACCGATTCGATGCCGTACTCCAGCACGACATAATATCCCTCGGCCGCCAGCTCGGCAAAGTAGTCCAGCTTCGCTTCATCGACACAGTCGGGGCGCGTCCCCACCACAATCCCCACCACCTCGAGGTGGCTCAGGGCCGCGCTGTAAATCTCGCGTAACTCCTCCAACGGTTTGTAGGTGTTGGAATAGCTCTGGAAGTAGGCCAGGTATTTCGGGGCTTTTTCGTATCGGTTGCGGTGAAACAGAATACCCTCTTCGATTTGGCGGGTCACGGAGTACCCTTTGTGGCTGTACGAGGGGCTGAAGGCATCGTTGTTGCAGAAGGTACACCCCCCCCGTGCCACGCTCCCGTCGCGGTTGGGGCAGGTAAAACCCGCGTCGATAACCACTTTCTGTACCCGATTCCCGAACAAACGTCGGAACCACCCTGAATAGCTGTTAAAACGGCGGTTGTCGCCCCAGGGATAGATGGCGGGAGTCTGGCAGGTCATCGGAAAAGGGTATGTATGTGCGGGGAAAAACTATTGCAGGGTGATGGCAATGTCGATATGGGGCAGGGAGTCGGTCGGCAGCGGCCGTTGGGGCTGTTGCGGCAAGACCGGTGCCGGCGCATTCCGATGGGGGTCGAACTTGGGTTTCATGGTCGATTTGATGTTCTCGTCCGTAAAACCTTCCCATGCCTCCGAACCGGCCAGGTAACGGCGTTGCGACTCGTGGCGGGTCAGCCCCAGACCCGGAGCGTCGCCCAGCGACTTGCCGGCCCGTGCTGCCGCCAGTTGCTCTTCGACCGACTGATTCACGTTGGCATCCACAATGTTGGAGTTAAACCCCATCGAGGGTATCCGCGTGGCTTCACCGCCGCCGGTCTGTCCGAACGAGAATACCACGGTGCGTTTCTTGTCCGAGCGGGAGCGTATTCGGCTCATGTCGAACGGCGGAACGCCCTGCATCCCGGTCAGCACCGCGTCGCGCAACCACGTCTCGGTGCGGCGGGCTGCCGAACCGCTAAACACATTGCCCATTCCCTCCAGTTCGTTTTCAATCTCCAGTTGGCGTAGGGCGCCGTCGGGGGAAATCACAAAGGTACAGCTGATGGCGTGGTCGATATCGGCAATGGTTTTGCCGTCCGGAATGGTCAGGACGAAATATTGGGCCACGTGCAGCAGAATGGCATTATACTCCCGGTCGGCTTTGAGCACGGGCCGCGCGCGCACGCGCTGAACGGCACCCGCCGTCAGCGGAGCCTGCATAAGGAGCAGCAACAGAGGAAACCATATCCGAATTTTCATGGCGTGGCGGGCAAAAGTCTGTTTTATAGTAACGTGCACAAGGCGGTGTTTAGTGTCCGCGGAACGAGGTTCCGCGCAGGGTTATTCCACGTAGAGTACCAGCCCCTTGAGGTATTCTCCTTCGGGGTGGTAGATGTTTACGGGGTGGTCGGCAGGCTGGGTCAGCTGGTGCAGGATGCGCACCCGCCGTCCGGCAATGGCTGCCGCGCTGAATACCGCCATCCGAAACTGCTCGCGCGAAACCGCTTGCGAACAGCTGAAGGTGAATAGAATGCTCCCTGCCGGCATCTTGCCGAGCGCAGCGGCATTGAGCCGTTTGTAGCCCTGCAGGGCATTCCCCAGCACCTTGTGGTGCTTGGCGAAGGCAGGAGGGTCGAGGATAACCAGGTCGTAGGCATTCTCGGGCATCCGACGGATAAATTCCAGTGTGTCGGAAGCGATTTCCTGATGTGCGAAGCCCTCGACAGCGACCGAACGGTTCAGTTTCATATTTTCCGAGGCGAGCGCCACCGCCCGTGCCGAACTGTCTACCGAGTCTACCGCCGTGGCACCGCCCTGCATCGCATAGACCGAAAAACCGCCCGTGTAGCAAAAGGTGTTCAGCACCCGCCGTCCTCGTGCATAACGTCCGACAAGCGCACGGTTATCGCGCTGGTCGATAAAGAAACCGGTCTTCTGTCCATCCTCCCAGTTGGCCTGAAAACGGTTGCCGCCCTCCCATACCACGGTATCGGGATGTGCATTTGCCGTCTCTTGCCACAGGTAGCCGTCCACGGCTTCAATGCCGCATTTGGGCGGAATGGTGCCCGCACTCTTGTCGTAAACGGCCGTCAGCCGTGCGCCGTAGACCGACCGCAGTGCCGCTGCAATCTCGTGGCGGGCGAGGTACATCCCCACCGAGTGGGACTGCATCACAGCCGTAGTGCCGTATATATCGACCACCAGACCCGGCAGGTTATCCCCCTCGCCGTGTACCAGACGGTAACAGGTCGTATTGGTGCTGTCGGTCAGCCCGAGCGTTTTCCGCACGCCATAGGCCTCTGCGATACGCCGCTCCCAAAAACGGTTGTCGATGGCCTCCTCCGCGTCGAACGTCAGCACCCGTACCGCTATTGACCCGATGGCACAATGGCCGCGGGCGATAAATTCACCTGTGGAAGTGTAGACATCCACCACGTCGCCCTCTTCGGGCGTGCCGTCGGTGCTGTGGATGGCACCCGAAAATATCCAGGGATGGCGGCGGAGCAGGGACTCCTCCTTGCCGCGCCGCAGGGTCAGTTTAGTCATGCTGTGCTGTGGATTCTAGGTGTGTCGTGGGGTTGTCAGCGGAGGCTGTCCGTTGTGCGGCCGCTTTGCGGCGGGTACGGCGTCTGGCTCCTGAGGGGTTGCGTTTGTTGCGTCGTGCATGTAGTTTGCGCCCCGACGGCATCTCCCCTTCGGGCTGTTGTTGCAACAGCCCCCGAACAGCCTCAGCCAGCAGCGCGGAATCGTCGGCCTGCAACCGCAGGTATATCTCCCGGCAAACCCACGCATCCATCGCGGCATAATCCTGTTGAGGCTCCGTCAGCCGCACGGCTTCCCAGTTGGTCAGCCGTTGCGCCTTCGAGACCTTGATGCCGAGGATGATGGCTGCCATCTTCTTGACACTCAGTTCTTCAATACCCCACCGCCGAACCACCGCCTGCAGGTCTACAAACCCCGCCGGCCGAAACTCCGCCACTTGGCGCATGCCGCGGATGTCGTCGCGCAGCGCCGCTCCCACCTTAATCACGTCGGGGGAGGAGAGCATAGCCCGTATCGTTTCGGAAAGCGGCACCTGTTTGACGCGAAAGAGCAGTGCCGTGTCGGCTGTCGAAATCTGTACCAGCGCCATCCCGTACTTCAGCCCCTTCTGGAACGAGGGACGTGTCTCGGTGTCGTAGCCCACGAGCGTCTCTCCCTGCAGCACGGCTTCCGCCTCCCGCATGGTCTCCTCGCTGTCCACCACGAGCACACGCCCCGGGAAATGTCCCACGGGCATCTCGTTAATCTCTTCGTTGGTGATGGTCGGCTGATACATGTCGCCGACAAAGGTACGATTATTTTGCGTGGTGTGGGCCACGGTCGGGGTGCTTTCCGAGAAAAACCCCTGTCGTGGTGTGGTTACGCTTCGACGCGCTCCGCTCCCCGCAACTTGGCACTGCGGGCACGAGGATTGCGGGCAACCTCTTCGTCAGTCGGCAGAATGACCTTCCCCACCGTCCGCAAGGGTGCCGTGACCCGCCCGAAAAAGTCTTTTTCGGGGCGGCCGTCGGCTGTTCCGCTGCGCATGAAATTTTTGGTCAGGCGGTCCTCCAGCGAGTGGTAGGTGATAATGCTCAGCCGTCCCCCCGGCCGCAGCAGCCGAATCGCCTGGCTGAGCATCATTTCGAGGGCTGTCATCTCGCCGTTTACCTCGATGCGCAATGCTTGGAAAAGTCGTGCCCGGAACTTCGACTCCGCCCCCTTGGGCGTGACGCTCTCGGTGGCGGTCAGCAGCTCTCCGATGGTTGTAATGGGCCCTGCGCTCTCGCGATGGCGCACAATGGCTCCCGCCACGCGAAAACACTTCTCCAGCTCTCCGTACCGCCCCAGGAGGGTGGCGAGTGCCTCCGTCTCATACGTGTTCACCACATCAGCCGCCGTCCGTCCGCCTCCCGTCTGGTTCATGCGCATGTCCAGCGGCCCGTCGAACCGAAACGAAAATCCCCGTTCGGCCGTATCGAAATGGTGCGATGAAACCCCCAGGTCGGCCAGCACACCATCCACATGCTCGAACCCCGCTGCACGAACGCACCCCCGCAGAAACCGGAAGTTGTTGTGCACCAGTATCAGCCGTTTGTCGTCCGGGGCATTGGCCAGCGCCTCGGCATCCTGGTCAAACGAAAGCAACCGACCCTTCTTTCCCAGCCGGGAGAGAATTTCGCGGGAGTGTCCTCCGCCGCCAAAGGTCACATCCACATAGATACCCTCGGGGCGGATGTTCAGCATATCGACACTCTCGTGCAACAGAACGGGGTCGTGGTATTCGGACATGTCGTGAATTGTGCTAGGGTGAGTGGGTAAATCGGTTTCCCGCAAAGGTACGAAAAAAGGTGAGGATACGACGGTTGAGGGCCTTGAGAAGGGGTGGAAAACCAACATAGGGAGAAAAAACATACCTTTGTTGCTGTATTGTTATGGAAACCATTGATATCGGTCGATTGTTGCGGAACAAAAATCCGCGTCTGGCCCGTTGGGTACCCCGCTTTGTCGTTCGATGGATAGAGCGGCTGGTGCGACTCGAAAAAATCAATCATGTGCTCTCGACCTACGGTGCTCAGCCGCCGATGGACTTTATCCGTTCGACGCTCGAATATATCGGTGTCACGTATACGGTTCACGGCGCGGAGCGTATTCCGCAGGGTAGCCGCGTCATTTTTGCCTCGAACCATCCGCTGGGCGGGCTCGACGGACTGATGCTGGCGGAGGCTGTGGCGCCTTATGTGCCCGAGGTGAAGGTGATTGTCAATGACCTGTTGATGAATCTCGAACCGCTGGCGCCGATTTTTGTGCCCGTCAATAAATATGGAGCGCAGAGCACGGACTATGCCCGCCGACTGGTGGAGATGTACGAAAGTGATGCGGCGGTGATAACGTTCCCCGCGGGGCTCTGTTCGCGGCTTATCCGCGGCGAGATAACGGACCCTCCCTGGCGGCGCAACTTTGCACAAAAGGCCTGGGAGAGCGGACGGCTGGTTGTCCCGGTCTATATCGAGGGACGCAATTCGATGTTTTTCTACCGTTTCGAACGGTTGCGCAAGGCACTTGGGATAAAACTCAACCTGGGTACGGTACTGCTGCCCAAGGAGATGTTCGACCAGAAGGGGAAACATCTCGACATCTACATCGGCGAACCGGTGGAACTCACGACCGAACACACGGTCAAGGAGTGGGGCGGCATCATCCGTGAGCGGGCTTATGGCCTTCGACCGATACCATAGCATATCCTTTTTTGTGTTTTTGTAGCGCTAAGGCGTATTCTGAATCAGTTGGTTTCTTTGGCGATGTTTTGAGGGACGAATCGATTGACGAGTCTCTCTGTGTATCGCAGGCATTGGGTTTTTCGGGTCATTTTTGACCCGAAAAACCCAATTTGTTTATGTATCCCGCCCCAAGAAATATGAATCATTGGCAGACAATGAAGTTAGGTTATCTGTAAATTTGTCTTGCTCTAAAATCTATCGTTATGGCCAGTCTTAAACTGTTGCTGAATAAAAGCCGTATGCTGCAGGATGGAACATTTCCTCTGGTTTTTCAACTGATACATAGACGTCGTAAGAAACTGGTGTATACGCCCTATCGCTTGTATGAGTCGGAATTTGATGTTGAGAGGGGACGGGTCGTGTTTGTGTCGAGTTCGGTACGCAATAGAA
>NBJMC04203__coassemble_879_pt1 | contig 14047 bp, 11 predicted proteins | sample NBJMC04203__metabat2_high_PE_019 | metagenome-assembled genome bin NBJMC04203 | reverse complement strand
GGCGAAGAAGGCTCCGCCAAAGGTGACGAGCGTGGTGAAGGTAAATTCCCATTTTCGTCCGAGGGCGTTGACCATCAGGCTTTTTTCTTCGTTGGTTTTTCCGATGGAGAAGAGGAAACTCTGTCCGCCCTGAACGAAGAGCAGGAAGACGAGCAGAGCTCCGAGCAGAGCCACCAGAAACCACCAGTAGTGTTGCAACAGGGTGAGTGTTTCCATAGTGCGACTTGTATTTTATGGAGCGGGAGCGGGGCACTCCCGCGCGAATCGTTGTGAGTAGGGTGTTTGAGTTTGGCTTTTGTTTCGCGGGCAAAGGACTGTGGCATGTTTGCCTCGCGAGAGGGGCTATTTATCCGAAGGTCCGCGGCGGATTTGTTTGACCATGATGCCGATTTCGGCAATCAGCAGGGTGGTGAAGAGGGCCGCAAAAATCCAGAAGGTCACCTGCACCGAAGCGGATTCGAGGCGCGAGACAGCAGCTACGGTTGGGAGCAGGTCCTGGATGGTCCAGGGTTGGCGTCCCACTTCGGCCACTACCCATCCGGCCTGCGAAGCGATGTAGACCAGCGGAATGGACCACAGAGCCAGGTGCAGCGGGAGTCGTTTTTGTCCGAGTGTATTTCGTTTTTCGAGGATGAGCATCCAGATAAAGAGCACCACGAACCAGATTCCGAGTCCGACCATCACGCGGAACGACCAGTAGATAAGCGGAATGAAGGGAGGCAGGGTCTCTTGTGCGGATTGCAGGTATCCGTAACCGAAGTAGCGGAAGTAGTCGTTATGGAACGTTTTTCCGGCTTCCGTTGCGGGGTCGAAGAGTTGGGCGATGGAGTCAGCGGCAGCAGTATCGCCTGTTTTTTGAGCAGCTTTGAAAGCCGCGAGGGTTTCGATGGCGTGTTGTCCGCGTTTGATTTTCTCATCGGCAGAAAGGATACCCTGCTCGGGATTGCCTTCGATAAGGTCATTGATACCGACCACATAGGCTTCGGTGTCGTGGTATGCCAGCACCGAGAGCATCGAGGGAATTTCCACCCCAGGCACCAACGACAGCGGGGCATGGGTCTGTCCCTCCTGGAGGTTTTCCATGGTGGCGAGTTTCATGGGCTGGTATTTGGCAACCTGCACGGCCGAACCGTCGCCGGTCCATATCACGCATACGGCACCAATCAGGCCGAAAATCGAAGCAATCTTGATGCTTTTGCGAGCCAGTCTCTCTTCACGTTTGCGGAGCAGGTACCAGGCGCTGACGCCGATGACGAAGACCGCTGCAAGTACGAAAGCCGACGTGACGGTGTGGAAAAATTTGTTCATGGCCACGGGCGAGAAGAGCACGTCCCAAAAGTTGACCATTTCGTTCCGAGCGGTTTCGGGGTTGAACCGCATTCCGGCCGGGTATTGCATCCAGGCGTTGGCCACCAGAATCCAGAGGGCCGAGAGGTTGGCGCCGATGGCGGTGAGCCAGGTGGCGGCCAGGTGGAATTTTTTGGAGACCTTGTCCCAGCCGAAGAACATCACGGCAATAAAGGTGGATTCCATGAAGAAGGCCATGATGCCTTCGATGGCGAGCGGAGCGCCGAAGATATCACCGACGAAGTAGGAGTAGTTGCTCCAGTTGGTTCCGAACTCGAATTCGAGGATAAGCCCCGTTGCGACCCCGATGGCGAAGTTGATGCCGAAGAGTCGCATCCAGAATTTGGTGGTTCGTTTCCAGAATTCGTCACCGGTACGGACATAGCGGGTCTCCATGAAGGCGATGATGAAACCGAGTCCGAGGGTGAGCGGGACGAACAGCCAGTGGTAGATGGCTGTCAGGGCGAATTGGGCTCTCGACCAGTCTACGACTGCTCCGAGGTCAGCGGCAAGCAGGTTCATACGGTAGGGTATGCGGTTTAGAGATGAATAAAAGAGGGTTTACTCGTGTGTTTTGCGTTGGATAAGTTCGTGGGTGACGAAATCGGCTTTTTCGCGGTCGTCCATGCCACGCAGGGTGGCTGGGAAGAAGAATATTTTGAGTATCAGGAACATGATGGCGAGTTTGATGAGAATAATCGCCCACAGCGTCCGACCGACGGTCATGCTGCGGAAACCTTCGTAGTAGAAGAGCGCTATTTTGCGTAACATCGCCATTTGTCGTATTTTTGCCGATTGCGTCGGACCCGAATGTAGGTCAGGTCTCAATGTGACTCAAATCGAATGACCAAATTTATGAAAAATACCTTGGATTTTACAAAAGTCATCCAGTTACAGCGTCTTTGTGCCGGAGCGCAGACGATAGCTGTGCTGTCGCATACCAATCCCGATGGCGATGCCATCGGCTCCGGAGTAGCCCTGACAACCTTTTTAACGGGGTTTGGGCATACGGTTCGTTTCTTTGTCCCGAACCACTATCCGAAATTTCTGACGTGTGTGCCGGGAGCCGAGCGGGTGGAGATTTTCTCGGAGTGTGCGGACGAGGCTCGAGCCTATTTGGCTGATGCCGATTTGATTATCTGCTCCGATTTCAACCAAATCAGCCGCCTGGATAAGATGACCGAGGCGGTGGAGGCCAATGTGGTGGCGCCGCGGGTGCTGATTGACCACCACATGGACCCGCCCGAATATGAACTGAGTTTTTCGGACCCGACCTACTCTTCGACGTCGCATCTGGTATTCGATATTCTGATGGCATGGGGCGGTGCCGAGGCGATAACACTCGATGTGGCCAAAGCCTTGTATGTGGGGATGATGACCGACACGGGGAACTTCAGCTACGGCAACCTGACCCCGGCGCTGTATCGTGCCGTGGCGGAACTGGTGGAGCGGGGCGTGCGGCCGCCTGAGATTTCGCAGGCGGTCTTCAATACCCAGAGCGAAAACCGTCTGCGGATGGTTGGGTACCTTCTCTCCGAAAAGATGCGGGTCGATGCAGCGCACCGTACGGCGTATATAACGCTGACCCGTGCCGAAAAGACACGCTTTAATCACCAGATTGGTGATACCGAAGGAATTGTCAATATGCCGTTGTCGATTGAGACGGTCGATTTTTCGGCCATGTTTATCGAGACGTTGGAGTGTATCAAGATTTCGTTCCGTTCGCAGGGGGATTTCGATGTCAATCTCTTTGCGCGGGAGCATTTCAACGGCGGGGGACATAAGAATGCCGCTGGGGGGCGTTATTACGGGCCGATGAGCGAGGCGGTGAGCCGTTTCGAGGCGTTGGTACGGAAGGTGCGCCCGGTGGCAGGGAATGAAAAACAGGGCGAAGGAGGTGCTGCATAATGACCACGACGGAGAAGATGATAGCCCTGATGCGCCGTTTGCGGATTGAGATGAACGGGGCAGTGACCGATGCCATGCGGGAGTATGGCGGCGGTCAGCAGGGGTATGGGTTGAATTACGGGGTGTCGTTGCCGACCATACGCGACGTGGCGGCGGAGTATGCCCCCGACCATGAGCTGGCGCAGACCCTTTGGCAGCAGGATGTGCGGGAGATGAAGCTGGCCGCGCTGTTTGTGGAGGATGCCGAGGCGGTGACGGCCGCACAGATGGAGCAGTGGGCGGCGGATTGGCGGGTGCCGGAGTTGGCTGAACAGTGTGCCATGCAGCTTTTTTGGCGGTCGCTCGAGGCGTGGCCGACGGCAGTGGAGTGGGGCGCTTTAACGGGTGAGGGGAGTGCGTTGCGGCGACTGGCGGCGTTCTATATGTTAGGGCGGTTGGCGACGAACGCAGGGGTGGCGGATGCGCAGTATGCAGCGATATTGTCCGACGGGCGATTGTTTGGCGGGGCAGCGACCGAGCGGTCGGTGGTGTATGCCCTGCGGGAGATATATCGTCATCGGGCGGCGTTGCGGGAGCGGGTGATGGCCGTGTTGCCGCAGTTGCCGCAGGAAGTGGCCGAAGAGGTGCGGTGGCAGGTGGAGTACCTGTCGTAGGAGAGGGATAGCGGCCGGACGGAAAAGATTCGGGGCGATTGGCTGATGAAAGCCAATCGCCCCGAATGGTTTTAGAGCAGGAGACGCTGTACCTGTCGGATGCGCCGCTCGACCTCTGCAGGGTCTGTCGGCGCCATGAAGTGCCGTACCAGACAGAGGTTCCGCGCACCGGCGGCCGTGACGGTCTCCACATTCTCGGGGAAGATGCCCCCGATAGCGACCACAGGCAGGTGCGAGAAGGCGAGCACCTGCCGCAGGAGGGCCGTGCCGACCACCGGGTCGGGCACGGCCTTGGTTGTGGTGGGATAGACAGGACCAAAACCGATGTAATCGACCCCCGAGAGGGTTTGGGCTTCGGTGGCCTGTTCGATGGAGTGGGTCGAGAGCCCGACTGTCATGCGCTCTCCGACTATACGCCGCACATCGCTGACACTCAGGTCGCTTTGGCCGACGTGTACGCCGTCGGCCTCGCTCAGCAGGGCGATGTCGGGGCGGTCGTTGATAATCAGTCGGGTCTGCGTGCCGCGCGTCACCGCCCGCAGCTCGCGGGCGGTGCGCAGCAACTCACCGTCCGACATATCCTTTTCGCGTAGTTGCAGCATCCGCACGCCGCAGCGGACCGCTATCTCGGCCGCTGCGACGTGCCCGATGGCCGGGCGCGTCAGAATGACATACAGACCGAAATTATCCATTGATTTTCGCAATCATCAGTTCAGCCGCTTTTTTGCCCGACAGGAGCATCCCTCCGAAAATCGGCCCCATGCGGAAACTGCCGCTTACGCCGTTGGCCGCCATGCCGCTCACAAAGAGCCCGGGGTAAATCTCCTTGGTGTTTTCGACGGTGAGTCGTTCGCCCTCTTCGACATTCAGCGACCGTTCTCCGGCCACTTCGCCCGTGGGGGTGTTGAGACGGACATTGTTTTTACGGGCAACCAGGCGTGCTATCATGCAGTCGTGGCCCGTCCCTTCGAGCACGGTTTTGGCCGTGACCATCAGGGGGTCTACGTGCATCCCTTCGCGCATGACGGGGGCCCAGTTCACAACCAGTCCGGCCACGGCCTCGTCCCGGAAAATCACATCCTCGACCGAGTAACAGTTGAAGATAGTGGCTCCGGCTTTGGTGGCGGCATAGACCAGTGCCGAGGTGGCGTGAACCGAATCGACCACGCAGGCACCGTCGCGGTAGGGTTTGTAGCTGACGCCGAGTTCGTCGAGGATGGGCAGGGCTTCCTGTTGCACGATGATGTCGTTGAACATCATGGCTCCGCCCCACATGCCTCCTCCGGGAGCGAGTTTGCGTTCGTAGAGGACGACGCGTTTTCCGGCCCGGGCCAGATAGTAGGCGGCAACGAGTCCCGAGGGTCCGCCGCCCACGATGGCGGCATCGACCGAGAGGTTGTTTTTAAGTTTCTCGAAATAGTTTTCCACGATTCCGAGCGATACGAGTGTTTCCATGGTTGGAAATGGCTTTGTGGCATCGGTCGGTGTCGGGCGCATAGAGGCGCACGCTCGACGAGCCGACCGACCGCGTTAAACAAGAACTGTTTAACACCCTGTTCCCTACGGCGGCATTATCCGCATCAGGTTCTACGGGTATAATCTCAGCCCCGCGTGGTGAGAAGATTGGCGGAGCACCCCTATGAAGACGGGGATAAAGGTAGGGATTTTCGGTGGAAATGCGGGCAGGTGCGGGCGAAAAAAGAGGCGGGCTGGAACTGTGAAGTTCCAGCCCGCGCGGGTAGTCAGGGGGCACGAAGGCCTATTTTTTGTAGAACGGCGGGCGCACCACCTGTGCCTTCACCAGTTTGCCGCGAATCACGATGGCAATCTCGGTGCCGGCTTTCGAGAACTCGGGTTTCACATAGGCCAGCCCCACCCCTTTCTTCAGGCTGGGGGATTGGGTGCCTGAGGTTACCGTACCGATGATGTCGCCGTTCGGGGCAGCCACTTCGTAGCCGTGGCGAGGAATGCCGCGTTCAATCATCTCAAAACCTACCAGTTTGCGCTGTACGCCTTCGCTTTTCTGGCGTTCGAGCAGCGCACGGTCAATAAAGTCGCCTTTGGCTTCCGTAAATTTGGTAATCCACCCCAGACCCGCTTCGATGGGGGAGGTGGTGTCGTCCAGGTCGTTGCCGTAGAGGCAGAAACCCATCTCCAGACGCAGGGTGTCGCGTGCCCCGAGCCCGATGTTTTTCAGGCCATATTTCTCTCCGGCGGCCCACAGCGCGTTCCAGAGTTTTTCGGCGTCTTCGTTGGCCACGTAGATTTCGCAACCGCCGGCCCCGGTGTACCCGGTGATGGAGAGAATGGCATTCGGGATGCCTGCTACAGTTGTTTTGCAGAAGGTGTAGTACTCCATCGACTTTACGTCACGGTCGGGGCACAGCTCCTGCACGAGGTCCATGGCCAGCGGTCCCTGTACGGCCAGCTGCGCAATCTCGTCCGAGGCGTTGTAGAGCTCCTTGCCCGGTGTCAGCCCGAATTTCGGGGCATGTTCGCAGAGGAAAGCCCAGTCTTTGTCCGTGTTGGCGGCATTGACCACTAGCAGGTAGGTCTCGGCATCGATGCGGTAGACCAGCAGGTCGTCCACAATCCCGCCCCGTCCGTTCGGGAAGCAGGAGTACTGTACCTTGCCGTCGTACAGCACCGAGACATCGTTCGAGGTGACATATTGCAGGAAGGGGAGTGCCTTCGGGCCCTTGACCCAGATTTCACCCATGTGGCTCACGTCGAAGACTCCGACCTTTTCGCGAACGGTCGCGTGTTCGTCGTTGATGCCGCTGAACTCTATCGGCATGTGGTAACCGGCAAATTCAGCCATTTTGGCTCCCGCAGCGATGTGGTGCGGGGTAAATGCGGTCGTTTTCATGTGTGTGGATTATGTGAGAATGATACGATTGATGAGAACAAAGAGTCTGTTTAGTGTTTGCGTCGGCTGTGGTCGCGGCGCGGGACGAACGCCTGACGTGCGGCACCGCGTCCTCGTCCTCCGCCATCGCCGTCGTCCCGACGACGGTAGTTGCGACCCCTGTCGGCAATGCCGCTCGGGTTGCGGTCGCTCTTCTTGTCAGGTTCCTTAGCCAACTTGGCCAGCGGACGGTCGTCATTGGCCAGTTCGCGCAGCGAGTTGAGCTTCTTCATGGCCGCTTCGGCATCGCGGAACGGTATCGTTGCAAACGAGAACTCCTCCATGCATTTCACGTCGTCAATCTTCTGCTGCGGGATGCCGCACTCGCGCGAAAGGAGCTCGACCAGTGTTTTGGGGCGATAGCCGTCGGCCTTGCCCAGGCCGATAAAGAGGCGTGCCGTGCCGCGTCGGTCCACGTCGATGCGGCGTATCTCGGGATAGCTGCTCTCGTCCAGTTCGTTCTTGAAAGCCAACCGCAACAGCGCGGCCAAAGCCACCTCAGGCTCCAAATCGGAGAGCAACTCGCGTGCCATTTCGTCGTAGCCCGTGTAGGACTCCTCTTCGACAATCTCGGCCAGGTCGTCCTTGATTTTCAGCTTCTTCATCTCCACAATGTCGTGCCCCGTGGGGAGGGTCTCCTTGCGGATGTCGGCTTTGACCTGCCGCTGCATGAAGAGGAACTGCCGGTTCTCGGCCGGCGAGATAAAGGTGATGGCTGTCCCCTCGTGTCCGGCACGTCCCGTTCGACCGATGCGGTGAACGTACGACTCGGGGTCCTGAGGCAGCGAGTAGTTGATGACGTGCGTGAGGTTCGATACGTCGATGCCGCGTGCCGCTACGTCCGTGGCTACCAGAATGTTGGCATGCCGGCGTTTGAATTTGCGGAGTATCTTTTCGCGTTGGGCCTGCGAGACGTCGCCGTGCAGCCCCTCGGCCGCATAGCCCCGTTCGAGCAGGCTGTTTACCAGTTGGTCCACGGCCACTTTTGTGCGGCAGAAGATAATCCCGTAGAAGTCGTTTTCAACGTCGATAATGCGGGTCAGGGCTTCGAACTTGTCGCTCTCGCGGACTTCGAAATAGATTTGGTCGGTAAGGTCCGTGGTGACCTGTTTGTTTTCGACCTTCAGCACCTCGACCTCGTGCATGTATTTTTTTGCGAGGTCGGCAATGCGTTCGGGCATCGTGGCCGAAAAGAGAAAGATGCGCCGCTGGTCGGGGGCGTAGCTCAGAATCTCGTCCACATCGTCGATAAAGCCCATGTTGAGCATCTCGTCGGCCTCGTCGAGCACCAGCCAGCGCAGTCCCGAGAGGTTGAGCGTGCCGCGTCGCAGGTGGTCTAGGATACGCCCCGGAGTCCCTACCACAATGTCCACGCCGCTTTTCAGGCGGCGCAACTGTTCGTTCATGGCGGCTCCTCCGTATATCGGGGTCACGCGCAGGTCGCCGCGACGGAACGACTGTATCTCGTCATTGACCTGAATGGCCAGTTCGCGTGTGGGGGCCAGTATCAGTGCCTGTACGGTGCGGGGCTGCGGTTCGAGCAACTCCACTATCGGCAGCCCGAAGGCGGCGGTTTTCCCGGTTCCGGTCTGGGCCTGGGCGATGATGTCGTGTCGGTCCTCGAGCATCACCGGAATGGTGAGGCGCTGGATGGGTGAGGGGGTCTCGAAACCTTTGGCCGCCAATGCTTCAAGGGTGCGCGGCGAGAGACCCAGTTCTTCGAATTCTTCTAACTGCATGTCGGTGTTTTTGCGGTAGTACGGGGGGTGGCGATCGGTCATGCTCCTCACGGAGGTAGTGTGTGCCCGCCGATGCGCATGGTGACAGTGGATGCGCAGCGAAACCATTCCGACTTTCCCGCTTCTTGAAAACCCGAACAGTTTCTTTTATATCCGTGCAAAGGTACGGTAAATATTCGGAATGTGGTAAACACGGCGGGGCGGGTACACACGTGTGTACCCGCCCCGCTCGGAGTATCATGTCGTTGCAATGGCTATCGCAACGCATCAATGGCCGCGCACAGGCGGTCGAAAATTTCGTCAATCGTTCCGACGCCGTTCACGGCACGGAACTTGTCCTGTTTTTTGTAGAAGTCCGCCACTACGGCCGTCTGTTTTTTGTAGACGGCGATGCGGTTTTGGATGGTCTCGAGGCTCTGGTCATCGGCGCGTCCGCTGGTTTTGCCGCGGGTCAGGATGCGTTCGGTAACCACCTCGTCGGGCACGTCCAGGGCCAGCATCACAGTCACTTGTGTGCCGATTTTCTTGAGCATGCTGTCGAAGGCTTCGGCCTGGGGCAGCGTACGCGGAAAACCGTCGAAAATCACTCCCGGCGCGGTGCGGTGTTCCTGGAGGTAGTTTTCGATGATGCCGAGCACCAGTTCGTCCGAGGCGAGTTTGCCGCCTTCCATCTGTTGGGCGGCGAGGCGTCCCAGTTCCGAACCGCGGTTCATTTCCTGGCGGATTACTTCACCGGTCGAGAGGTGGAGGATTCCGTATTTTTGTTGAAGTTTTTCGGCCTGGGTTCCTTTCCCGGCCCCCGGAGGGCCAAACAGTACGATATTCAGCATGCGATATAAACGTTAAACTTTTGACATCCGTCGAGTTCGCGGCGCCATGGTGTGATGGCGGCCGAACGAAGTGGTAAAGTTATTTTTTTAATCTTAAATTTGCAAAAAACCTTTACACACCTACGAAAATGAGCCGTACAGAAATAGCTGCACTGGGAAAAGTGGCGTTTGTGGAGCGCCTGACCCAACCCTTTACGACCAACAGCAACAGCCATATCCGCCAGGGGATTGGTGACGATGCGGCGGTGATAGACCGCGGCACGTGGCTCGAGGTGGTGAGCCAGACGACGATGCTCGAGGGCATCGACTTCGACCTGACCTATACGCCCTTGGAGCATTTGGGGTATAAGTTGGTGGTAGCGGCCGTGTCGAATATCTGTGCCATGAATGCGCGGGCGGACTACCTGACCGTGAGTATCGGGCTGTCGGCCCGTTTTGCGGTGGAGGATGCCACGGCCTTGTACGATGGGATTAAGCGGGCTACCGACGAGTATAAATTGACCTTGATAGGCGGGAATACCTCGGCCTCGCTGACGGGGCTGAATCTCGGGGCGACGGTTATCGGGAAGACGACCGAAGCGGAGCTGACCCTGCGCAGCGGCGCGCAGAATCGGGATTTGCTCTGTGTGACGGGGAATCTGGGGGCTGCCTATATGGGCTTGCAGTTGTTGGAGCGCGAGAAACGGGTGCTGAAAGGGAATCAGGTGAGCCGTCCCGAGATTGGGAAGGAGGATGCCTATATCTTGCAGCGTCAGTTGAAGCCCGAAGCGCGGGTGGATGTGCTGGAGCAGTTGCGTGAGGCGGAAATTCACCCCACGGCGATGATTGACGTGACACGGGGGCTGGCATCGGCGGCGTTGCACCTGTGCCACCGCTCGGATGTCGGGGTGCGCATCTACCTGAATCGGATACCGATAGCCTCGGAGACCTTCCGCATGGCTGAGGAGATGCATATCGACCCGGTGGTGGCGGCTCTCAATGGCGGAGATGATTTTGAGTTGCTGTTTACGGCACCGCTGGATAAACATCAGGAGTTGTTGGCAATGCCCGGGGTGGATGTGATTGGACATATGGTTCCTGCGACGCAGGGTGCGGCGTTGGTGACGCCCGACGGGGGTGAGATACGGTTGCAGGCTCCAGACTGGACGGCTCGGGAGGCGGAGTAGGAGAGGCGTAAAAACAGGGCGCGGTCGGAGGCTTTGTCTGGTGAATCCAGACAAAGCCTCCGACCGCGTTGTTGTTCAGTGCATCGGTCCCTGAGCCACGGGAACCCGATGCCCGTCTATTCCACTATCACCTCGTCGCAGAACAGCCACGCATCGTCCCGACTGTGCCAGGCGGGCATCTTGCCGTGACCGCGGGCAATGACCTTGATGTAACGTGCCGTGCGGTCGATGTTATCCTGCGTCACCGGCACCTTGTGGGTCGGCTCGTTTTTCGCTTCGCCCAGTTCGATAACCCCCAGCGACTCATAAGCGGTACCGTCGTTCGAAACCAGATATTCTACCGCGAGCGGCGGGACAATCCAATCCCCTTTCGAGTGCAGGTATTGAGACGTGATGCGGTGTATCGGAGTCGGTTTGCCGAGGTCAATCACCGCTTCGAGGTCGTTGCCGATATATCCCTGCCAGGCGGCATCGGTAAAACGCAGCGCCCCGACCCGTCCGTCAGTGAGCGCCCCGTCGCCGCCACCCGTATATTTGGTGTAGGGTTTGAGGCAGGTAACCGGCGCTCCGAGTGCCAGGTGGGCGGCCACCTGTTGTTCGGTGATGCCGTAGCTGCGGCCGTCGGGACCGAATACACGAGCTTTCACTACCCGGACATCACTGATTTTGACCGGCTCGGTGTACAGCGCTGATTCCTGTGACGGCTCGCTGCCGTCCAGCGTGTAGCGAATTTCGCCGCCCGGAATGTGGTTGTTCATCGTCACGCGGAAACTGCGCGGGTCTTCCGTGTCGGGTGCTACCGAAAAATCCATGTCGGGGACAACCTCTATCAGGTCGAACCAGGCGGTGCCGGGGCTGAGCAGCTCCAGCGAGGAGTTCAGAAAACGGGCTTCGCCGGTAGCCGTGGTGTAGGTGGCGCTCAGTTCATACTGGGTCCAGCGGTCGGTCAGTTCGAAGGTCTCGGAGTGAATGTTGCCGAGGTTTACGCGGAAGAGCATCTTCTCTCCCTTTTTGAGGCGTCGGAGCGAGGCTTCCGAGGCTTTGGCCCAGAGGGTCATGATGTAGCTTTTGCCGATTTGCAGGGGCAGCGGATAGAAGGTCACCTTGGACCCTTTCCCTTGCGCAGGGGTTACCATCCGCAGGGAGTGGCCGCCGTGGTAAGCCGTGCGGGAGTCGATGGCGTAAGTGGCTCCGCGGTCTTTGCCGACCCCGCCGTACACCGAGGCGGGTACGTTCCCCGAGACGCTGTACTGCCATTCGAAACTGGGGTCCAGCAGCAGGTTGCTCGGATTGACGGGACGATTGTTGCCTGCGTAGGCCTGTTCCTCGGCGGTGTTGTGGAAGAGGCGGAAAATCTGCACGCCAAACGGGGCCAGTGTTCCGTCCATCGTTCCATTGACCACCGGCAGGGTCGAGTTGTCGGATAGGTTATAGGCGGTGCCGTTGAAGGGTGTCGGCAGCACGATTTTGTATGAGGCGGCCTCCTGACGCGGATTCAGCACCACTACGGCAGTCTGTTCGCCGAGCGTATAGCATCGGGCAATCAACTCTTTGTCGGCCACCGTGCGCACCTGACTTTCCGTGCCGCGGTCGAAGAAGGGAGTCAGCTCCTGAATCTCGCGACAAGTCTTGGTGTAGGTCTCCCACATAAACTGGTTCTTGGGGAATCCGTTGAGCCCGTGGCGGATAAAGGCCTGAAAACCGCGCGCCCCTTCGAGGGTAGCCCCCCAGGTCATCATGCGGATTTCGGCCGGGGTCGGTTCTCGCTGCCAGAATTCGGCTCCGCCGAAGGTCTGCGGCACGTACCAGATGGATTTTTCGTATTGCAACTCGTTGCGCAGCCCCCGAATGGTGCCGATAACATCCGATGCCGAGGAGTTCGGTACGGGGTAGGTGTCGGCCATAATCACGTCGCACGAAGCGGCATAGTGGCGTCCCGGGCCGGCCGACATAATCACGAGGCTTATCGGATGGTAGGGGTCTTCGGAGCGGATAATGTCGTAGATTTCTTCGAGGGTCTCGGCCGAGATACCCTGTCCTTCGGGTTCGTCGGCCACGTACCAGGAGAGGATGGCCGGATGGTCCTTGAGGGCGCGAATCTCCTCACGCAGCAGCTGCATTTTGCGGGCTTTGTCCGTTGCGGCAGCCTTGGCGCCCCCACCGCCACCGGCAATGCTCAGCAGATTGTAGTTCACCCGCATGCCCAGTTGGGCGGCACGGTCGAGATAGGCGATGCGCTCCTTGCGGGGTTGCTCTCCGATATTTTGATAGGGCGAGAGCATGTTCATGCCGCGAACCACCTCCTCTTCGGGCAGGGTGGGTTGAACGGGCGAATAGCAGTAGAATCCGCTCGGAACTATCGGCAGTCCTTCGGTGTGCAGTACGCCCGTCAGGTAGTCGATTTGCACGCCGTTCGTTTTGTAGGGGAGGCGGGTCAGCCGCACGGTGTAGGTGCTGTCGGCAACCCGCACCTGCAACTGGTTGTCCCCTTCGCGGAGCGCATCGAGGGGCAGGGTGTAGGTCAGTTCGCCGCTGCGGGTCAGGGTGAGCGGCGTGTCGCTGCCCACGAGCACAGCACGTTCGGGACGTGCCGTGCCGGTCACGATAATCGAGGCTGCCGAGTCTCGTTCGGTAAAGTAGTTCATGCGGGGCTGCACCTTGATGGCGGGTGCTGCACCGATGCTGCTGACCGTTGCAACGGTCAGCAGCCAGCTGGTCAGGCTTCTTTTCATGATGCGTTATAGGGTTAGTTGGTGTTTGTCGATGTGCAGTGAGGGAGGATGACCCGTTGTCTCGTCAGGCTTCGTCGCTGAAATGGCTCGGGGCGATGGGGCGCATGTTGTAGTTCGAGGCCATGATGCTGCCGTAGGCTCCCGTTGAACGGATGGTCAGCACATCGCTGCGTTGCGAGAGCGGGAATTCGATGTCGCGGGCAAAAACGTCCGACGATTCGCAGATGGGGCCTGCAATGGAGTAGAGGTCGATGGGACGTGCCGCGGTGCCGAGCGCCTCTGCCGTGAGGTTTTCGATTTTGTGATGAGCGCTGTAGAGGGCCGGGCGAATCAGTTCGGTCATGCCGGCATCGGTGATGGCAAAACGGGCTCCTCCGGCCGTGGTTTTGGTGTAGAGGACGCGGGTGATGAGTTCGCCGCACTGCGCCACTAACGACCGCCCCAGTTCGAAGTGGACGGTCTGTTCGGGTGAGACGTGCAGATGCTCGTGAAAGATGCGGAAGTAGGTGGCAAAGTCGGGGACAGGTTCGCCATCGGGGTTGCTGTAATCGATGCCCAGTCCGCCGCCCATGTTCAGGTGCTTAAGCACAACCCCCTGTTGCGCAAACCAGGCCGCGATTTCATTGACCCGTCCGGCCAGCTCGGCAAACGAGGTGAGGTTGCGTATCTGTGAGCCGATGTGGAAGTGGAGCCCCACGATACGGATATGTTCCAGTTCGTGGAGCCGTGCCAGGGCGGTGTCAATCTCGGTGTAGGAGATGCCG
>NBJMC04203__coassemble_866_pt1 | contig 14241 bp, 13 predicted proteins | sample NBJMC04203__metabat2_high_PE_019 | metagenome-assembled genome bin NBJMC04203 | reverse complement strand
GGCTACGGCCGTCAAACGGGCTCGTCACTTGGCTATCCTGCCCTTCGTAACCGACCTGCTCAAATAATTGTTTAACCGAGGAGATATACTCAACTATGGAAATTATCCTGAAACAAGACGTCGATAACCTCGGCAACAAAGACCAGATTGTAAATGTCCGTCCGGGGTACGCCAATAACTACCTGATTCCGCAAGGCTATGCTACCGCTGCTACGCCTTCGGCTAAGAAAGTGCTGGCCGAAAAAATCAAACAACAGGCTCACAAAGAGGCTAAAATGGTGGCCGATGCACAGGCTGTGGCCGATAAACTGAACGGTGTGGCTGTCGCTATCGCTGCCAAAGCCGCTGAAGACGGTAAAATCTTCGGCTCGGTGACCGCGGCGCAAGTGGCTGAGGCTATCGAAGCCAAAGGCTTTGTGGTAGACAAACGCAACGTGAAAGTGGATGCCATTAAGGCTGTCGGCGAATATAAGGCCGTTGTGAAGATTTACAAAGACATCAAAGCCGAAGTGGCTGTCTCGGTGACGGCTGATGCGGCTGAGTAGTCTGCCAGCAGGGGCGAGGAGGTTTTATCCTTCCCGTGGGGCGGACGACTGATTATGGTCGTGCGCACTTTTCCCTCAAACAAAGGCTCAGGGAGTCGGTCGAGATGTTGCACTCCATGATGGATAGAGGGGCTGTAACAATACGTTCTGCTGATATGTAGGTAAAGCGGTCGAGTATTACCGTCTCCGAGCTTTCAAAATCAAAAAAAGGTGCTTGCCCCTTATGGTGGGGCAGACACCTTTTTTCGTTATGGGGGAATCAGAGGGTGACCCGAAAATCCTGTGTGATACACGCTATAATTATTTAGGGCCTACTCCCGTGATTATCCGCCTCAGTCTCACCCTGTTGTATCGCACAGGTTTGAGGACGAATACCCACAAACGACACGATATGTTACTGAAGAGTTACCTTCCCTACTACCGTGCCAATTTTGCGCTGGCACTCCCTGTGATAATCTCGCAGGTCGGACAGTACATGGTTCAAATTGTCGATACCGTGATGGTCGGCCACCTGGGCGAAGCAGTCCCGCTGGCGGCCATCTCGTTTGCCTACGCCCTGTCGTGGCCCGTCCTCTTCCTCGGAACGGGCGTGGTGATGGGGCTGACACCGCTCGTGGGCAAAAGTTTTGCCCGCGGCGACCGCATGCGCAGCGCCTCGCTCTTCAAAAATGCCCTGCTGCTCGGCGGTGTGGTCGGCGTAATATTGATGGTGCTGTTGGGGGCGATGATTCCTGCCATGAGTTACATGGGACAGGACCCTGCCATTCTGCCCATTGCCCGAGGCTATATGGCCTATCAGCTCGCTTCAGCGCTGCCGATGGTCTTCTTTGCCACCTGCAAACAGTTCCTCGAAGGGGTAGGCAACACAACCCATACGATGGTTATCGCCATCGTCGGCAACCTGCTGAATGTGCTCCTGAACGGCGCCCTTATCTACGGATGGTGGATATTTCCCGAAATGGGGGCGGTCGGGGCTGGCGCTTCGACCTTTATCTCCCGACTGGTGATGGTGGTGCTCTTCTTGCGGCTCTTTTGGCGTAATCCCGATTATCGGGAGTATGTGGGACTTTTCCGAAAAGTCGAGATTACCCGTTTCCGCCTGCGGAGACTGCTGAATGTCGGTGTGCCGATTGCCATGCAGCTCTTTATCGAAATGACTGCCCTCAGCCTGCTGGCCATTGTCATCGGACTCTTCGGCGCCGTACCGCAGGCCGCTCATCAGATTGCCGTCAATCTGCCGTCGCTCAGCTTTATGGTGGTGACGGGGCTGGCTGCCGCAACCACCATCCGGGTCAGCCAGGACTACGGGCTGAGGCTCTATCCCTCGATGCGACGAGCCATGAATGCCTCTGTGCACCTCATTACCCTCTTTACGGTGTGTGCCTCGGTGGTGGTCTTCTTCCTGGGACGCCCGATTGCAGCCCTCTTTACCGACGAACCTGAGGTGATTGACATTGCCGCCAACCTGCTGCGTTATGGCTCTCTCTTTATGATTATCGACGGTTTCCAGGGGGTTATCCTCGGGGCATTGCGCGGCCTCACGGAGGTCAAACGACCGATGTATTACGCCATCTTTACCTACCTCTGTGTGTCGGCTCCGGTGGGCTATCTCTGTGGTTTTGTCCTGAAGATGGAAGCCGCCGGCATGTGGATTGCCTTTATTGTCGGCCTGGCTGTGCTGGGGTTGCTTTATTACCGCCGTTTTCGGCTGCGATATGCGCAACTGACCGCCTCGCAGGGGAGAAGCTAAGCCGACGGCTTAGTGCGGGATAACGGCGAATATCCAGTGCTGTCCCGGGAATACCTTGCGGGAGCAGAGACGAATGGTGTTTTTGCCCGCACGCAGCGGCAGAGCCACCGACGGCCGTGTCCAGAAGAGTTGTTCGGCGGTGTAGGGCAGCTCCTCTTCGGGTTTGGCCCACGTGTTGAACGGGAAGGCATAGGCGCCCGGCTCGTTCCATGTGGGGGGAGCTATTCGCTCGCCGTTGACCCATAGCTCGCTCCCCGTCTCCCACTGCCCTTGCTGGCCGATACCGTTCGAGATGCGGTTCGAGCGCGACGGGGCTTCGAAACCCACCTGGGCGCGAAGCACCGTGTTGCGCGGGACGGTCAGCGTCATTTCGGCCCACACCACACCGCTGTCGGGTCGTTCGATGCCGAGTGTCGAGAACAGCGCATCGACATCCACCACACCTCCATACACCGTGTGCCACTGCAACCCACTGGTGTCGCTTCCGACCGTGGTCGGTTCCGATACCCGCCACGTCAGTGACGCATTCGGCCACCAACAGAAGGGCTCGTCGCGCAGCAGGTCGCGTTTGTGGGCCTCCATGCGTGTCTCAAACTCCCTCAGCATCTCTCCCGCAGGTGTCTCGGGGTCGGGGTAGAGGCTGGGGTGTGCGGGCACTCCAGCGGGCATCTCTCCGCCGTGCCAGAGTCGTTCGGCAAAAGGCAGCAGCCCCGACCAGGCGCCGTTGTTGCGCAGTACCTCCGCCACGCTCGGCGCTTTCGTATCGTTCCACAGACAGAGGATACCACCCAAGGCCAGCGAATCGCCCTGAGCCTTTCCGCAGGGGGCATGGAGCAGCATCCGCGGCACGAACGACAGCGGGTCGTAGTTGTTCAGGTAACCCATGTAGGAGTCTACCATCGGACCTCCACCTGCTATGGTTTCAAGGTAGCCGGGGGCTTCGGACCATACCTGACGGATGGTCGCAGCGGATGCGGGTTTGAGTCCCGGGTCCCATACCATCGGGGTGCGGCCGTGTGCCCGCACCAGACTGTCGGCCCACTGCATGAACTCGGTCGGGTTCGAAATGTGTACCTCGTCCGAGCCGATATGCAGACAGGGCGCATCGGCAGCCGAAATTTCGCGGCAGAACTCCCCAACAGCCTCCTCCAGTATCTTCATCCCCCGCGGGTCGGACATCCCGAAGCCAAACGTGCGTTCAAAATAGGTGCTGTGGCCCGGCATGTCAATCTCGGGAATCACCAGCATGCCGCGTTTGCGGGCATGGGCTATCACGTCGCGTATCTCGCCGTAGGTGTAGAACTTCCCTTGGTCGCGTCCTGCCCGCTGATAGAGCGGGTCGTTGAGTTGAGGAAAGGCGCGGGACTCGATGCGCCAGGCCGGATAGTCGGTCAGGTGCCAGTGGAAGAGGTTAATCTTATACTGAGAGAGAAGGTCAATTTGGCGTTTCAACTCCTCGACGGGAATGAAGTTGCGCCCCGTATCGTGCATAAAGCCGCGCCAGCGGAACGCCGGCCAGTCGATAATCCGCACGTTCGGCACCAGGCCCCGACTGTCGGTCAGTTGGCGCAGGGTCTGGTAGGCCCAAATTTCGCCTTGACGGTCTTTGGCCGTGATGCGTACTCCGCGGCGAAAAGTCTCCAAAATATACCCTTCGGCAGGCAGGTCGAGCGTGGTGTCGATGGTACTCTTAACCTTGAGCAGCGGCACGAGATAGGGGCCTGTCACCTCGACCTGTTGGGGTGCGGGTATCAGGGCGGGCAGGGTCACTTCGTACGGGGTGTTTTTTGCGGTCAGCGGTGCGGCGCATGCGGCCGTCAGCAGCAGGGTGAGAAGAATCCGTTTCATGTGTCGCAAGTTATCGATTTTGCGGCAATGGTGGTGCTGCGGTATGGGTAAATTATTGGGGGTGGGGCAGAGGTGAGGTGAAAAATGTGGAAAAAATGTTGGAAAAATGTCGAAAACGTGTTGAAAACCCAAAATCCCGCCTTAGGTTATTCACAATCTTTCGACGGCTGACCCGAGGAACCCTCGGCCAAACCGACACCATCACTCCCCGAACGGGAAACCGCCTTCGACCGACCCTCCTCGAAACGGTACGACTGCGTCACCAAAAAGACCCCCGCGAAAACCAACAGCGCCGCCAAAGCCTTCACCCAGTCGGCCTTGTCCTGCCCGCGCAAAATGGCCGCCACCGAGGCAATAACCGGTTGAAGATACATGTAGATGCTGACGGTGGTGGGCTTGAGCCGCTTCAGGCTCCCCGCCACCAGCAGGTAGGCCGTCACCGTGGCCCCCAGCACCACAAAAGCGAGACTGCCCCAGGCTCCGGCGGTCAGCCGACCCCATTCGGTCGTGAAGACCGACCCACCGAGAAAAGGCAGCATCGCCAGTGTCGAAAGACCGAACATCCAGGCAGTCACCGTTATCGGGTGGTAACGCATCATCAGGTTCTTGACCACCACCAGATAGCTCGCATAGGAGAGTGCCGCCAGAAATACCAGAATGTTGCCCGTGAGGTGGCCGCTGCCAAAGTTGGCGATGCCGCCGTAGAGAATGGTCAGCAGTGCGCCGCTCGCCCCCACGGCAATACCGATGCTCTTGAACCACGTAATGCGGTCGCGTCCCAGTATGGCCGAGATTACCAGCACCAGCACGGGCCCCGTGACCGAGATAATGGCGGCATCGACCGGCGAGGTGTACTGCAACCCCTGCAGAAAGATGTACTGGTTGCCGCCGGTGCCGAAGAGTGCCGCCAGGGCCAGCCATCCCAGGTCACGCCAACGGATGCGCTCCCGCACCATCGTAACGCCTACCAGCGCAAAGACCACGGCGGCACACCCGATACGGACCATACACAGTGTCTCGGGCGCCAGAAAACCCGGAATCAGGGATTTCGAATAGGAGTAGTTGAGCGAAAAGAGAATGTTGGCGACCAAAATGGCCATGTGTGCCTGAAGACGACCCATACTGCTTCGAACCTTTTACGGCTGCAAAAATAGAATTTCTATGCGCTGGGTGTTCACTCTTTTTTGGGGAAGGGAAATACTTTCGTAGACAAGTCGGCAAGGGAACGTTTCTCAGGATGATTTTCGCTTCGAGAATCATCGTGCCGAATGACCGACAATCCCGAAAAGAGGCTATCTTTGTCTACGCTATGGAAAACTTCATCACCCTGTCGGCCCTGCAAAACCACCTGCGTACGGTTATTGCCCGTTATGCGGGCGGTGAACAGTGGGTGGTGGCCGAGGTGAGCGAGTGTAAGGTCAATTACGCCGGCCACTGCTACCTCGAGCTGGTCGAACGGCCCGAAAACGGAAAAGCCCCCGTGGCTCAGGCACGAGCCGTGATTTGGAGCAGTACCTATAAACTGATTGCAAGCTACTTCCGCCAGCAAACGGGGACGGACCTCACGAGCGGAATGAAGATTTTGGTGCAGTGTACCGTGTCGTATCATCCCGTGTACGGGCTGAGCCTTGTGATAAGCAGCATCGACCCCGCCTACACCCTTGGCGAAACCGAACGACTCCGACGGATGACCATCGCCCAATTGCAGGAAGAAGGGGTCTACGACATGAACCGCGAACTCGAACTGCCTGCCGTGGTACAGCGGTTGGCGGTCGTTTCATCGCCTCAGGCGGCCGGCTATCGCGACTTCTGCCGCGAAATCGAGGTCTCGCCCTATCGGTTTGATATCGAGCTCTTTCCGGCCGTCATGCAGGGCGACGCGGCCGAAGATTCCATCGTCGGAGCGCTCGAACAGATTGCCGAGCGGGCCGAGGAGTTCGATGCGGCCGTGATTATCCGCGGCGGCGGCTCGACCAGCGACCTCGGCTGCTTCGACAACTACCGTATCTGTGCCTATGTGGCGCAGTTCCCGCTCCCCGTGGTGGCGGGTATCGGGCACGACAAGGATATCAGTGTCACGGACATGGTGGCCCATACCTCCCTCAAAACACCGACTGCCGTGGCAGCCTTCTTTGTCAATCTCGCCGAGGAGATGGACCAGACGCTCTCCTCACTGCATGCGGAGGTGACGGCCGTCGCTCGCCAGACGCTGATGGCCGAAACCAATCGGCTGGAACACGCCGGCCTGCAACTGGCTTCGGCCGTCACCGGGCTGTTGCACGGCGGCATGGCGCGGCTCGAACGTTTCCGTACCGACCTGCGGTATGCGGTCCACGACCGACTGACCCTCGAGCGGCGCCGTTGTACGGCGTGGGGAACACTCCTCGGGCAGGCCTCGGGACAGAGACTGGCGCAGGCCGGCGCTTGGGTCTCGTTCGCAGGACAACGTTTGGAAACGGCGGCTGCGCAGGCACTCGAAAAACGACAAACACAACTCGAGATGCTGACCCTGGCCGTGGAGGCAGCCAGCCCCCGACGTATCCTGTCGCGTGGTTATGCCCTGGTGCGCGGCGTGCGCAGTGTCAGGGATGCGGCCCTCGGAGAGCAACTCACCATCGAGCTGCACGACGGGCAGCTCGGTGCACAAGTGATTTCGAAATCAACACACTCCAAATAATGGCTAAAACCAATACCACAGAATCCATTACCTATGCCCAGGCGGTGGCCGAAATCGAGGATATCCTCGAGAAAATGAACGATGCCGAACTCGACATCGACCAGCTTGGAGCCTACGTAGAGCGGGCAACGACCCTGATTACGCTCTGCAAGGAGAAACTTCTCAAGGCGCAGAAGCAGGTCGAGAAGGTGATGAAATCCGACGAAGCGTAACGGGTACTCTGCATGGCTGACACATGGCTAATCTACCTAATACTCAACTAACTCAAACTCAAACCATGAATCGAATCACAACGGTTCGGGCGGTGCTGCTCGTAGCGGCTGCCGCTCTGCTTATCCCGACAGCGGGGGTGGCCAAAACCAAGGAAAAAACACAAAAATGGCGTCTGGTCTGGAAAGACGACTTCAAGAAAACGGGCTGTCTCGACACCACCAAGTGGTCGAAAATCCCCCGCGGAGGCTCCGATTGGGACAAGTACATGTCACCGCGCGAAGACCTCTACGAAGTCAGGGACGGTCACCTCATCCTGCACGGCATCATCAACGACCGTCCCGACCAGGACACGGCACGCTATATTACGGGCGGGGTGTGGACCAAGGATAAGTTTGCCGTGAAGTTCGGTAAAATCGAAATCCGTGCCCGTTTGGGTGAGGCACAAGGTTCGTGGCCCGCGTTCTGGATGTTGTCGCAGGACGAAAAATACGGTCGCTATCCCATGAACGGCGAGGTGGATATTATGGAACACCTGAGCTACGACAGTATCGTATATCAGACCATCCACTCCCACTATACGCTGAACCTGAAACAGGAGACCCCGAAACGCTTTACCACGGCTCCCATTGACCGTGAGGGGTACAATACCTACGGGGTGGAGTTCTATCCCGACCGCATTGTTTTTACCCTGAACGGTGAGCCTACGCTGACCTATCCCAAAATCGAAACCGACCTCGAGGGGCAGTTCCCCTTTGACCAGGCCTACTACCTGCTGATGGATATGCAGCTCGGCGGTAGCTGGGTAGGGGCCGTTGACCCTGAGACGCTGCCCGTCAAGATGGAGATTGACTGGGTGAAGGTGTGGGAACCCAAAGGGAAACGATAGAATAGAGGCGGCCTTCGATGCCGTATGAAATGGGCGCGGTCGGGTTGAAATCTGTTTCAACCCGACCGCTGCTTTTTTAGGACGTCCCCGATGCCCTATGCTGCTGTGCGGCGACCCAGAAACCGCTGCCGCAACCATGCCCGTACCGGCTCGTCATACAGACGCATGGCTCCGTAGGCCAATGCCACACATCCGGCTCCCACGGCAATCATCAGCGGCCAACTTTCGCTGACACTCAACTTGTGCTCCGTTACATAAGCCATAAAGAGGTAGACGAACGGATAGTGGATGATATAGAGCGGGTAGGAGATGCGGCCCAGAAAACGGCAGATGCCGACCGATACTTTGCCGCGAATGGGGCTCCCGGCTCCCGTCAACACAAGCAACGGGAAAAGAAATAGGATAATTCCCGCTTCATAGAGCCCGTTTTGCCATAACTGTTCCGTACCGCCCAGCCGCGGAAAGGCCAAGGCCAGTGCCAGCACCAGCGCGCACCACCAGAAACCGCCCCGCAGCCGAATGAGCCGCCCGAGACGGAACAGCAGTATGCCGCAGAAGAAGGGGTAGGCCAGACGGGTCATGCCAATCAGGAACTGTTCGCCGGTCAGCATGTGTCCTCCGAGCACACTGCCCATGCCACCCCACACGGCCAACCGCACGAGGGCCACGCCGCACAGAGCGACTACAATCGTTAGAATCAGTTTGGGAAGGCGTCGGACAATCAGGGCGTAGAGGATGTTGCCGATGTATTCGTAGAAAAGTGACCAGGCGGGGCCGTTCAGGGGGAACATTTCGCCCCATACCCGTACATCCCAAGCGGGAGGTATCGGCAGCAGCAAACAGCCGATGACCGCTACCAGCAGCAGTTTCCACCACGGGGTTTCGGCAATCAGGGGGAATTGTTCGCCTGCCCCGAAATAGAAGCACACGGCACCGATAATACCTCCGAGCACGACCATCGGTTGGAGACGAATGATACGTCGTTTGAAGAATTCCCGGAGGTTCATTTTTCCCCAGCGGTCGTCATAGGCATAGCCGATAACGAACCCCGACAAGACAAAGAAAAAATCGACGGCCAGGTAGCCGTGCGGAATAAAGGGGACGACATAGAGGTCGCCCACGGCATAGATTTCGAGCAGGTGGAACGCGACGACCATCAATGCGGCGACACCGCGCAGGCCGTCCAGTATCTCGTAGTGGGGTTTCGAAGGGAAGAGCAGGGGAGTGGAGGTATTCGACATAGGGTAGAAATAGGATGGGTGAGTGCCGCAAAGATAGTGTGGGGGCGGCACTAAAAATTTGTCCTACGTCAAAAACAGCCCCTTATCCACTGGGGTGCTCCCCAATGGTAATGCGGGCCCGCCACCTCAGGAGGTATCTTCTCTGTTATTCGTCTGAAAAATTTTCGGCACCCCGCAAACGGCTCAGCGTCGAGAGCGTAATGCCCAGATAGGAAGCGATATAGCTTAGATTGGCTCGCCGACATACCTCCGGAAACTGTTGCCGAAAAGCCTCGTAACGTTCGCGGGCCGGCAGTGTCAACCGCTCCTGGTGGCTTCGGTGAATGCGCCGATACTCGTTCTGGTGGGCTATCCGACCCCAGTTGCACAACTCCAGGTTGGTCTCCCACAGCCGACGCAAATCCTCCACCGAAATCCGATAGACTTCTACCGGTTCCAGCGTCTCGACCACCTCTTCGCTTGGCTTGCCGTAATAGAGCTCGTCCATGCTGAAGACAATCCCGCCCTCGGTCGAAAACGAGGTCGTCACCTCCTGGCCGTCCACAGGCCAAAAGGAGCGCGTCATTCCCTGCTCCAGAAAGTAGGCGCAGCGGCTGTACTCTCCGGCACGTATCAACTGATACCGTTTCGGGAAACGGCACGGCGTGACGCACGCCTCCAGGGCGGACACGGCATCCTCCGATATCGGATACATCGAGCGGATATAGGCAATGACGTTTTTCATGGTGCGGTACGGGGAAAGGCGTGTGGTGCGGGTGGGCGTAAATGGTCGGAAATGAAAAACGGGGATATGCAAAGCCATTTACATATCCCCGCCTCCCTCGAAAAGGTGAGGGCTTTAGGTGGTTGCGATTACGCTTCCGGAGCGATAGCTTCTGCCGGGCAAACGTCTGCGCAGGTACCGCATTCGGTGCAAGCCGTCGGGTCGATAACGTAAACATCACCGGCCGAGATTGCTCCTACCGGACATTCGTCGATACAGGTGCCGCAGGCAACGCAGGTATCGGGATTGATTTTGTAAGCCATGGTTATAGTTTAATTAGAGTTGGTTTTACTTTACAAATGTATAATTATTCCCCGAAACCTCCAATTTTCTTTACTCCTCCTGCCATCCGCGGAAGTCGGCGGCTCGTAGCCCCATAAGGGCCAGGATACGGAGGATAACCGTATCGACCGCCTCTTCGAGCGATGCGGGGTGGGTGTAGAACGAGGGCATGGCGGGCAGGATAACGGCTCCGGCCTCGCGCAGCGCGGTGAGGTTGCGCAGGTGGATGAGCGAGAGCGGTGTTTCGCGCGGACAGAGAATCAGAGTGCGGGGGGCATGGGGCGAGTTCTCCTTGAGCATCACATCGGCTGCACGAGCCACCAGGTCGGGCGACGTGCCGACGGCCAGTCGCCCGACCATCCCCATGCTGCACGGAACCACCGCCAGCACATCGTACCCTGCCGAACCCGATGCCGGAGGGGTGAACAGGTCGTTGTCCTGATACTCGATGACGGTGCCAGCGGTGACCTGCGCCGATAACCACTCCACAAACTCAGGCCGCTCGTATTGTGCCACCTCACGGCCCCGGGCGGTGAAAATCACCGCAGGAACCGCAATCGTGCCCTGTGTGTGCAGGGCGACCAGTCGCTGCAACAGCCGCTCGGCATATATCGTGCCGCTGGCTCCGGTAATGGCAATGGCTATCTTTTTCATCGTGTGGACGGTCGGACGCGAGTCCCCAAATCCGATTCAATTCACTATTTCCCGTAATAGCGGTCCAGCAACTCCCGTGCCGCAGCAAACGAACTCATCTTATCCTCCAGCACGCGCTGTTCGTACTCGGCCAGCAGAGGCTCGATAACGGGCGATTGATAAAAATTCTCCCGCAACTCGGCGTTTATCGTTTCGTACATCCAATATTTCGCCTGTCGGCTGCGGTTCAGGTCGAAGTATCCGTTCGACTTCGTAAACTTCAGGTAGTCCTCAATCCCCCGCCACAAATCGGTCAATCCTGTCCCCTCGGTCGAAGAGGTGGTGTAGACACGGGGCTTCCACTCCGACTCCGGCATTGGGAACAGCGCCAGCGCATTCAAAAACTGGCGGCGGGTCAGCTCTGCCCGCTGCACGTTGTCGCCGTCGGCCTTGTTGATGGCCACCATGTCGGCCATCTCCATAATGCCCCGCTTGATGCCCTGCAACTCGTCACCTGCCCCCGAAATCTGAATCAACAGAAAGAGGTCTACCATCGAGTGTACGGCCGTCTCCGACTGTCCCACGCCCACCGTTTCAATGAAAACCACATCGAACCCTGCCGCTTCACACAAAATCACGCTCTCTCGCGTTTTGCGCGCCACACCCCCCAATGACCCAGCCGAGGGCGAAGGGCGAATAAAGGCATCGGGATTGTGCACCAGTGTTTCCATGCGGGTCTTGTCCCCCAGCACCGACCCTTTGGTACGTTCCGAACTGGGGTCGATGGCCAGCACGGCCAGTTTGTGACCCAGTCCCGTCACCTTGCCGCCCATCGCCTCGATGAAGGTCGATTTGCCGGCTCCCGGGACACCGGTTATCCCGATGCGTACCGAACGGCCCGAGTGGGGCAGGCACCGCTCGATAATCTGCTGGGCCAGGGCGTGATGCTCCGGCAGCAGACTCTCGGTCAGCGTTATCGCCTGGCTCAAAATCGTGATGTTTCCCGCCAAAATCCCCTCGACATATTCGTCGAGGCTCAACCGATGGCGTTTGGCGCGACGGTAGTGGGGGTTGACGGCCGGCGGCTGCTCAATGCCTGCCGCTACGGCCAGCGCACTCTCCTTAAAGGTCTCTTTATGATGCTCTTCGTAGTGTTCCACGGTGTGCTGTGACTTGGTGTTACTTGGGGTAAAGATACAAAAAAGCGGGTTTTCCCCGTATGGGAAAACCCGCCTTTTCTGAAACATATCGTAGCCGATGAATCTACTACATCGGGTCGGCCATGTTCTGAATCGGTTTGTGGTATTCGCCGGCTTCCAGTTTTCCGCGGCAGGCCTTAAAGGCATTCAGCGTGTATTCCACATCCTCCATCGTGTGAACGGCGGTCGGGATGATACGCAGGATGATTTCGCCCTTCGGAATCACCGGGTAAACCACCACCGAGCAGAAGAGGTTGTGGTTTTCGCGCAGGTCTACCACAATGTTCGTGGCATCTTCCACGCCACCCTTCATATATACCGGCGTCACGGGCGACTGCGTCACCCCGATGTCGAACCCGGCATCCACGAACCCTTTTTGCAGGGCACGGACAATGGTCCACAGTTTTTCGCGGTATTCGGGGTGGGTCTGAATCAACTCCAGACGTTTCATTGCACCCTTCACCATCGGCATCGGCAGCGATTTGGCGTAAAGCTGCGAGCGCATGTTGTAACGCAGGTAGTTCACAATGTCCGGGTCCGAAGCGACGAATGCCCCAATACCGGCAAACGATTTGGCGAAGGTACCGAAGTGAACGTCAATCTGGTCTTCCACGCCGAAGTGTTCAGGCGTACCGGCGCCGGTTTTCCCCATGGTACCGAGGCCGTGGGCATCGTCTACCAGAATGCGGAAGTTGAAATCTTTTTTCATGGCGGCAATCTCGTCGAGTTTACCGAGGTCGCCCTTCATCCCGAAGACCCCTTCGGTAATCAGCAGCACCCCGCCGCCCTGTTTTTCGGCCAGGCGCGATGCCCGTTCGAGCATCTGACGGCATTTGGCCATGTCGTTGTGGTGATATACGAAACGTTTTCCGCCCTTGGCCTTGTGAATGAGCAGACCGTCGATGATGCAGGCGTGTGCCTCCGAGTCGTACACAATCACGTCACGAGCCGAAGCCAGACAGTCGATAATCGACACCATCCCCTGATACCCGAAGTTCAGCAGGAAGGCATCCGGTTTGTGTACGAAGGCTGCCAGACGGCGTTCCAACTCTTCGTGGTACTTGGTCTGTCCGCTCATCATGCGGGCGCCCATCGGAGCTGCCATCCCGAACTCCCGAGCCGCTTCGGCATCGGCTGCCATCACTTCGGGGTGGTTGGCCAGCCCGAGGTAGTTGTTCAGGCTCCAGTTCAGCATCATTTTGCCGCGGAACATCATCCGAGGACCTATCGGACCTTCGAGTTTCGGGAAAGAGTAGTAGCCGTGGCTCAGTTTCTGGTACTGACCAATGGGGCCGCCGGCGTCTTTTTTAATGCGTTCGAAAATATCCACTGTATGGTAATTTTTTGATGATTGCTCGAAAATTTTGCGACAAAGGTAGCCTTTTTTCCGTTCCGCTGTGTCGTCCGCGGCTAAGTATAAAATCGTATTTTGAACTCCCAATCATCTTTTTAACCCCCTCTTGTGGGCTTTCTTCCTGCAAAACGGGAACTGCAAACCCGTTTCTTTCGCCCACTCACGGGCTGACCCGGAAATGCTTGTTTATAGCGGTGGGGCTGAATGCTTTTCAAAAAAGTATTACCTTTGTAAATTAATACAGCACGTACACGAACCAATTTTCGTATGAAATACTTACGACGGCCTCTCCTCCTGCTCGCCGCACTCGCGGGGACCATCACCGGAATCCATACCGCTGCGGCTGAGGGTATCAACAAACTCCTCAAAAGCAAGGATACCGAAAAAATATACCAGGCCGCTATCGACGCCTACCGAAATAAAAAATTCAGACGGGCAACGGACCTCTTCGATGCCGTCTATAACGACCTCTACAGCTCCGACCGAGTCGATACCATCCTCTTCTACGCCTCCAAAGCATACTATTATCAGGGGCTTTACAGCGTGGCGGCCGAAGGGTTCGACCAGTACCGCAAGAACTTCAGCCGTAGACCCTTTGCCGAAGAGGCCGAGTTTCTGCTCCCCATGTGCTGGTACAACCTCTCGCGACCGGCCTCTCGCGACCAAACCGAAACCCACAAGGCCATTACCACGTTTAATGAATACCTGAACCGCCACCCCGAAAGCATCAAGGCCGAAGATATCAAAATGATGCTCGAAGAGCTGCAGCAAAAACTCTATGAAAAGGAGTTTATCAACGCCTCGCTCTACTTCAAAATAGGCCAGTATCCGGCCTCGGTGGCGGCACTGC
>NBJMC04203__coassemble_865_pt1 | contig 14250 bp, 14 predicted proteins | sample NBJMC04203__metabat2_high_PE_019 | metagenome-assembled genome bin NBJMC04203 | reverse complement strand
ATGAGGATATCCTCCATATGCGCCAACTCCTCAAAACCAAACTCACCGAACAGGACCTCTCGGTGAGGGCGCTTAACTGCCTCAAGGCCGCGGAGGTGGAAACACTCGGCGAACTCGTCCGGTTCCAACGCAGTGACCTGCTCAAGTTCCGTAACTTCGGCAAAAAATCACTCTCCGAACTCGACGAACTCCTCGAAAGCCTCAACCTCCACTTCGGAATGGATGTCGCTAAGTACAAACTTGATAAAGACTAAACACCAACATGAGACATAACAGAACCATCAACCACCTCGGGCGTCAGGCCTCGCACCGCAAGGCTCTGCTGGCGAACATGGCTGCTTCGTTGATTCTTCACAAACGCATCAATACCACCGTGGCGAAAGCCAAGGAACTCCGCAAATTCGTTGAACCCATCATCACCAAATCGAAAGACGATTCGACCCACTCGCGCCGTATGGTCTTCGCAGACCTCAAAAGCAAAGCCGCTGTGGCCGAGCTCTTCCGCGAAGTGGCTCCCAAAATTGCGGACCGTCCGGGAGGGTATACCCGTATCCTCAAAACCGGTTTCCGTCAGGGCGATGGTGCCGAAACCTGCTTCATCGAACTCGTAGACTTCAACGCCGAATACTCGCAAAACGCTGGCGCTGCTAAAAAATCGGCTGCCAAAGGGCGTACCCGTCGTGCCGGTGGCGCGAAAAAGGCTGCCGCTACGGCTGCTGCCGAGGAAACGGCTGCTCCTGTGGCTGAAGCTCCGGCTACCGAAGCTCCCGCTGCCGAAACGGCTGAAGCTAAAGCAGAATAATTGGGGCGCATTCATGCGGATAAGCCTTCCTCTTCCGAGGCCCCGGCTCGTCCGAAAAATCGCTTTCCAAAAAATTTGCTAAGTCAAAAACAAAGCACTACTTTTGAGGGGAATTTGTCATCCGACAGGAGGGCAAAGCCCCTCTTTCTTTTGCTGAACACTCTAACGTATAACACTTAATAACCGAAAAAATGGGACAAATCATTAGCGTTCATGCCCGTGAAATCCTCGACTCGCGCGGCAACCCGACTATCGAAGTGGAAGTTCTTACCGCCAGTGGCGCATTCGGCCGTGCAGCCGTCCCCAGCGGTGCCTCGACCGGCGAAAACGAAGCCCTCGAACTCCGTGACGGTGACAAAGGCCGCTACCTCGGGAAAGGCGTCCTCAAAGCCGTACAAAACGTCAATGAAGTTATCGCCAAAGAAATTGTCGGCATGATGGTTACCGACCAGGTCGGTATCGATAAAACCATGATTGCACTCGACGGAACACCCACTAAATCGAACCTCGGTGCAAATGCTATCCTCGGCGTATCGCTCGCCTGCGCTAAAGCCGCTGCGAACTACCTTGGGGTGCCCCTCTACCGCTATATCGGTGGCTCGAATGCAAAAACCCTCCCCGTGCCGATGATGAACATCATCAACGGCGGTTCGCACTCCGATGCCCCCATCGCGTTCCAGGAATTCATGATTCGCCCCGTGGGCGCCTCTTCGTACCGCGAAGGCCTCCGTATGGGTGCTGAAGTGTTCCATGCCCTGAAAAAAGTGCTCCATGACCGTGGCCTCTCGACCGCTGTCGGTGACGAAGGTGGTTTCGCTCCCGCTCTCAACGGTACCGAAGACGCTATCGAATCGATTATCGAAGCCATCAAAAAAGCAGGCTACAAACCCGGTCTGAAATGCCAGGGTGGTGACGTGGCTATCGGGATGGACTGCGCTTCGTCCGAATTCTACAAAAACGGCGTCTACGACTACACCATCTTCGAAGGCGAAAAAGGTGCCAAACGTACCTCTGAACAACAGGTGGAATACCTCAAGAGCCTCGTGGAAAAATACCCCATCGACTCTATCGAAGACGGTATGAGCGAAAACGACTGGGAAGGGTGGCAGAAACTCACCGCTGCTATCGGTGACCGTTGCCAACTCGTCGGTGACGACCTCTTCGTGACCAACGTGGAATTCCTCAAGAAAGGGATTGAAATGGGCTGCGCAAACTCTATCCTCATCAAAGTAAACCAAATCGGTTCGCTCACCGAAACCCTCGACGCCATCGAAATGGCTCACCGCGCCGGCTATACCAGCGTAACGTCGCACCGCTCGGGTGAAACCGAAGATGCTACGATTGCCGATATCGCCGTGGCTACCAACTCGGGCCAAATCAAGACCGGGTCGATGAGCCGTTCGGACCGTATGGCTAAATACAACCAACTCCTCCGCATCGAAGAAGAACTGGGTGATGAAGCCATCTACGGGTACACCAAAATCTATCGTCAGAAATAGTCCTTCGGTTTGAACCCCAACGGTTCAAACCGAACGAACTGCATCGGTTGCGCACCGCCTCTACCGGCGGTGCGCAACCTTTTTTTCTCCCTGTGCGTGAAAAAAGAGCCCCGAGGCTGGGAAAACTCCTGAGGGATTTGCTATCTTTGCTTTATGGTCTGTAAAAGGCGCCATGCTTTAAGCATATATAATATATAATATGACCACCATCCACAACGATAACCCGGAATATCTCTGCCGTGAGGTGCGCAAAATCGCGGCCGAAGCCGCTCGATATATCGCTGCCGAACGAAAACGCTTCACCGCGGACAAGGTCGAAACCAAGGGAGCATACAACTTCGTATCGTATGTGGATAAGGGTGCCGAGGCGCTGATAGTCAATGCGCTGGAACGTTTGCTGCCCGAAGCGGCCTTTGTGGCCGAAGAGGGCTCGGGACGCCTGGACCCGATGGCGCCATACCAGTGGATTATAGACCCGCTCGACGGAACCACCAACTTTGTGCACGGGATGCCGCCCTATGCCGTCAGTATTGCGCTGTGGGATACGCAGGCGCGCGAAACGGTGGTCGGTGTGGTCCATGAAGTGACCCTCGATGAGTCGTTTTATGCTTGGCAAGGGGCCTCGGGCGCTTTTCTGAACGGGGAACCGATTCACGTCTCGAACACGGTCGCTTCGGTGGAAGATGCTCTGGTGCTGACCGGATTGGCTTATGGGCTCGACGAAACAATCATCCGCCATTTCGAACACACTTTCGCCTACTTCAATCGACACAGTCACGGCGCAAGACGTATCGGCTCGGCAGCCACGGACCTTATCTACGTGGCCTGTGGGCGGGCAGATGTCTTCTATCAGGTGAACCTCTCGCCGTGGGACGTCGCCGCCGGGGCCTTCATCGTGCGGCAGGCCGGTGGGCGGGTGACCGATTTCCAGGGAGGGGAGGACTATACCTTCGGACGCACTGTCCTGGCTGCGGCTCCATCCGTATGGGAACCCGTCTTCCAACTCGTTGCCGACCCGAAAATCTTTAACCCTCGACCCTAAGCATGCTCACCTATTACCTCCTATATCCGGTGGCCTGGTGCCTGGGAAAACTGCCCTACAAAGTGCAGTTCCTCTTCTCGGACCTCGTCCGGTGGGTTCTCTACGGCGTGGTGCGCTATCGGAGAGAGGTGGTGCGTACCAACCTGCGAAACTCTTTCCCCGAAAAAAGCGAACAGGAACGAAAACAAATCGAACGGGCTTTCTATAAACACCTGGCCGATGTCTTTATCGAAACCCTATCGCTCGCTTCGGTCTCCGAACACCAAATCCGCCAGCGCATGAAATACCTCAACCTGGACGACCTGATGCGCTGGACCGGCGGACGCTCCTGGATTTCTGCCATGGCACACTACGGCTCCTGGGAGTACACCACCAACTTCGACCTCTACAAAACGCATGATAATGCGCTCGCCGTATACCGACCCCTGACCAACAAAGGGGCGGACCGTTTCTACCACCGTATCCGCAGCCGTTTCGGGGTGATTCCCATTGCCATGCACGACGTCGGGCGCGAAATGATGCGGCGTAAACGCGAAAACAGCCATGTGACCCTCGCGCTGATTGCCGACCAAACCCCCGGATGGCCCGAAATACAAAACTGGACCCTCTTCCTCGGACAGTGGACACCCTTCTTTATGGGAATGGAAAAACTGGCCCTCAAATTCCATATGCCGGTGGTCTTTCTCGATGTTCACAAGGTGCGAAGAGGTTACTATGAGGCGCGCTTTGACCTTATCTATGACGGAGACGAGGCGGTGGACGAGGGAGAAATCACGCGCCGATATGCCGAACGACTCGAACAGATGATTCGTACACGGCCCGAACTCTGGATGTGGTCCCACAGACGCTGGAAACACAGCCTCGAAAACTGGTTGGCAAACCATCCGCATGCCGATAAAATCGCCGAACAAATCTATGGAAACGAACGTTGAGGCGGGGAACACGCCGGTGGAAAGGTTGGCCGTTGTGATTCTGAACTGGAATGGCGCCGGCTTTCTGCAGCGTTTTCTGCCCGGCGTGGTGGCCGGCTCGACAGGTCCTCATGCTCCGCAACGGTGTGAGGTGACAGTCGTGGTGGCAGACAACGGTTCGACGGATAATTCGCTGGCATGGATAGAGGAGGCTTTCCCGGATGGAGCCATGGGGGCTCTGAAGGTGATTCCCTTTGACCACAACTATGGATTTACGGGGGGATACAACCGTGCTCTGCAGCATGAGAGCCTGGTCGGATACGACTACTATCTCCTGCTGAACTCCGATGTCGAGGTAACTCCGGGATGGCTGATTCCCCTGGTCGAGACCCTGCGTGGTGACAACTCTGTGGGGGCAGTCATGCCTAAAATCCATGCCTTCGGACGCGAAAATATGTTTGAATATGCGGGAGCCTGCGGGGGATTTATCGACCTGATGGGCTATCCGTTCTGTCGGGGACGTATCTTCGGAACCCTCGAACAGGACGAAGGACAGTATGACACTCCCCGTGATATCTTTTGGGCCAGCGGTGCGGCATTCCTGGTGCGGGCTTCTCTCTGGCACCGGCTGGGCGGACTCGACGAATCCTTCTTTGCCCATATGGAGGAGATTGACTTCTGCTGGCGGCTGCATCGCGCAGGCTGTCGGGTGATGGTCGTGCCGCAGTCGGTCGTGGCACACGTCGGCGGTGGGGCACTGCCCGCTACCTCGCCCCGAAAAACCTATCTCAACTTCCGAAACAACATCGCCATGCTCTATAAAAACCTCCCACGGGGATGGTTTGTTGCGATATACGGTGTCCGCCTGTGCGCCGATGGAGCTCTCGGAACAGCTTATCTCGTGACGGGAAAAACAGCCTTTGCGGCGGCGGTACTCCGGGCACACCGCGACTTCTGGCGCAACATGTGGCCGCAACTGACCCGAGAAACCGCAACGGGGAGATTCACCCTCCCCTCCAAACACATTCTGTATCGCGGGAGCATCGCGCTGCGCTATCTTTTCGGACAACGAACCTTTGGAAACATGATGTAATATGAAGAACCTGCCTCTGCTTACCTTATCGTTGCTCTTTGTACTGAGTGCCTGCGGTGCGGGTACTGCCTCGCGTAAGGCGGCTTCTCAAGGGTCGGAGGAACAGGCTGTGGCGGCGGTGCCCGAACCCAAACGGGTGGTCCCGACCGTGGTGGCCGAATACCCCCATGACCTACAGGCCTATACGCAGGGACTCTTGTGGGCGGACGGAACGCTCTATGAAAGTACGGGAGAGTACGGGCAGTCGTCGTTGCGGCGGGTGGAGTTGGCCACTGGAAAATCGGCCCGACAGGTACAACTTCCCGACCGATTCTTTGGCGAGGGGCTGGCACGGGTGGGGGATTCGCTGCTCTATCAGCTGACCTGGCAGGAACAGCGCTGTCTGGTCTACGACAAACGTACTTTTCGGCAGGTGGGCGTCTTTGCCTACTCGGGCGAAGGGTGGGGACTCACGGCAAATGCCTCGGGTGACTCGCTCTACATGAGTGACGGCACGGCATGGATTCGGGTGCTTGACCCTGCAACCTTTGCACAGCAGCGACGGTTCGAGGTGCGTGACCACCGTGGCCCAGTGACGCTGCTCAATGAACTGGAGTGGGTGGACGGCAAGTTGTGGGCAAACGTCTATCTGACTGACCTGATTGCGATTATCGACCCGGTGACGGGGTGGGTGACCCACTATGTGGATTGCTCGGCGCTGGAGACGCGCATCACGCATCGGCGGGATACGGATGTCTTCAACGGGGTGGCGTATGACCCGGCCACGGGGCGTATCTTCGTGACGGGGAAAAACTGGGACAAACTATTTGAAATAACGGTCGAACCATGAAACTGGCACTCGTACAACAAAACTACAAGGTAGGGGATACGGTCGCTAACAGCGCGAAAATCCGACAGGGACTGGCCGAGGCCCATGCACAGGGGGCACGGCTCGTGGTGCTGGCGGAGAAGGCAGTGACCGGAACACCGCTGATGGGATTGGCACAATCCGAAGCATTCCTGCGGCAGGCGGACAAGGCGAAGGCTGAGGTAGAGGCCTGTGCAGCAAAACTCGGGATGCAGTTGGTGACGCAGAGTGGAGCAGTGGAAGGTCTGCAGGTCTATTGTTCGGCAGTACCTTTCCGGCACGGTGTGGCCGAAGAGATGCGCGAACAGGCGCGCAACGAGGCTCAGGCACTCGGGAAACCGGTGGTGTGGGTCAATCCCGTGGGGGCACAAACAGGAACCATCTATTACGGCGGTTCGGGCGTGGCGATGCCCACGGGCGAATACTTTACGCTGCCGCTCTTTGAAGAGGCGGTGGCGGTGGTGGATACCGATGCGCTGCCTGTGGCGACATCGGCCGTGTGGGGTGGTCGTATGGAGCAACTCCATGCGGCGCTGGTGCTCGGCGTGCGTGACTATTTTGCCAAAACGGGGTGCCGCGATGCCTGCATTGCCCTCTCGGGCGGCATTGACTCGGCTCTGGTGATGGCGTTGGCCGTTGAGGCGTTGGGGGCCGAGCACATCAAGACGGTGATGCTCCCCTCGCAATACTCGACCGACCACTCCGTAGCCGACGCTGAGGAGATGATACGGCGGGTCGGGATTCCCGCGGAACAGGTGTGGTTAGTGCCCATTGCCGACACCTTCCAAACCGCAGTCAATGCCCTGCAGCCCATCCTCGACACGGCTCCCTCGGAAAAAGGCCGCGGACTGGCCGAAGAGAACATGCAGGCCCGTATCCGTCTGATGATGACCATGGCCCTCTCGAATAGCCACGGCGCCCTGATGCTCAACACCTCGAACAAAAGCGAAGCCGCCGTGGGCTATGGAACGCTCTACGGAGATACGAGCGGTGCCCTCAGCGTGATTGGAGACCTCTACAAAGAGGATGTCTATGCCCTCTCGCGTCATATCAATCAAGCGGCGGAAGCGGCAGGGCGCACGGCCCCCATCCCCGAACATATCCTCACCAAGGCCCCTTCGGCGGAGTTGCGCCCGGGACAGAAAGACAGCGACTCGCTGCCCGACTATCCGTTGTTGGATGCCATTCTGGTGCGGCTGGTCGAAGGCGGCTGCTCGGCCTGGCAGGTGGTCGATGAGGGATTCGATGCCGAGACGGTCGAACGGGTATGCCGACTGCTCCTCTCGGGAGATTTCAAACGGTTTCAGCTGCCTCCTGCCCTGCAGGTGTCGGGCTGTACGTTCGGCGTGCAGTGGCAATGGCCGATTACGGCGGACAAGGTCTTATAGCGGTTCGGCAGACCTGAAAACAAAAGCGGCCTCTCCTTTCGGAAAAGGAGAGGCCGCCCTGTTATGAACGGTACTTGTGTCGAGCATTAATGCAGCGTGCGGTACTCTTTCGGCGTGTGGCCCGTCTCCCGCTTGAAAAAACGCACGAAATGCTGCGGATACTGAAAACCCAACTCGTACCCCACCTGACCTATCGTTTTGGTCGGGTCGAGCAGTGCCTCCTTCGCAAAGTCTATCATCTTCAACTGGATGTACTCCTGAGCCGACTTGCCGGTCTCGCGTTTCACCAAATCCCCGAAATAATTGGGCGACAGGCACACCTGCTCGGCAAAGTATCGCACCGACGGCACTCCCTCGTGTTGCGCGCGACCGTCGCTCAGATAGTCGTCCAGCAACTGTTCGAAGCGGCTCAGCGTGTCGCGGTTCATCGTCTCGCGCGTGATGAACTGCCGCTCATAAAATCGCATACAGTAATCGAGCAGCAACTCAATATTTCCCGCTATCAACCCCTTGGTGTGTTTGTCGATGGGGTGTTCCAACTCGCGGCGAATCTTGTCGAGGCAGTCCAGTACAATCGTCCGCTCCTCGGCCGAGAGGTGGAGCGCTTCGTTGGTCTCGTACGAAAAAAAAGTGTACTGTTTGATGTGCTGGCCGAGCGAGGTGCCCCGAATAAAATCGGGGTGAAACAGCAACCCGACAGCCCGCTTCGGAACCCCCTCGATGTTGGTGTAGCCGACCAGCTGCCCCGGTGCGAAACAGACCACCGTCTGGTCGTCGAAATCGTACCGTGTCTTGCCGTAGTTGATGGTGCAGCCGCGCGTCTCCTTCAGAAACAGGCTGTAGAAACCCATTGTCATCCGATAATTTGCCACCTCCTGGTCGGTGTCGAAGCGGACGATGCTCACCAGCGGGTGGCGCGTCTCGAAGCCGTAGAGGCGGTTGTACTGGTCGATGGTTTCGATGTTCAAAATCGGAGAATCCATAACACGATGTGGGAATGGTTTGAGGTAAAGGTACGACAATTTTCAGCCGGCGGTATCCGTCGAGGGCAAAGAACCGTAATTCGGGTATCGTGTTCCGTAATCGGGATAGTTTTACGGCTCGTGGAAAGGGCTATTTTTGTATTCGGAATGGCTGTCGGCCGACGTTTTGCGGCGTGCAGCCTCAATCAGCGAAAAACAATGGTAACACTGGACCAATTCCTGCGACAGGTGCGTGAGGGGCGTGCTTTCGATACACCCGAGGTATGGGAGTTTATGAACGAGATGAGCGAACGGGCTCGCCGCCTGACCTTCGAGCTGAACGGTTCGTACCACATGCCGCAGGAGGTGAGAGCAATTTTGTCGCGGCTCTTCGACCGTGAGGTCGATGAGATGCTGCGGGTGTTCCCGCCCTTCTACACCGATTTCGGACTCAATATTCACGTGGGACGGGATGTATTTATCAACGCCTGCTGCCACTTTCAGGACCACGGCGGGGTGACCCTCGGTGACGGTTGTCAGATTGGCCACGGGGTGGTCTTCGCCACGCTCAACCACCTCCTCGAACCTGAAAAACGCCATATCACCACACCGGCTCCTATCGTTCTGGGGCGTAAGGTCTGGGTGGGTTCCAATGCTACGATTCTCAGCGGGGTCACCATCGGCGACAACGCCGTCGTAGCGGCCGGGGCAGTCGTTACGCGTGACGTGGCCCCCAATACGATTGTGGGCGGAGTGCCGGCCCGCGTTTTGCGAACGCTCTAAAAAACAAGCAGGGAGTGTATGCACACTCCCTGCCCGAATATCTCCGTTGTCGCCCCTGAGGAGCATTCAGAGCGTCGCTATCCGCAGTATCAGCTCCCGCAACAGTTCGCCCCCGTCGGCTGAACCCGCATTCATCCCCTTCGACTTCATATCGTACTCCCGCAGCCAACCCAATATCGTAAAGACCTTGGCGTTCGGATAGTTGGCCGAGGCGGTGACATACTCCCGCGCAAAAAAGGGCGCAGGCAGTTTCAGCAATCGTGCAATCTCCGTCTCAGACAATCCCGCCAGTGCCGGACGACCCTGCCTCTGGTTCTCCCACTTCGCAATGCCCAGCGTCACGATGCGCTGAAAATGGTTGAATAGCGTGGCCAACGTCACCGGAATGGGATTATCTTTCGGGTCGGCCGCAAAATGCTCCACAATCAACAGCGCCCGCGCCATGTCGCGCTCCGACAGGGCGCGTGTCAGCTCGAAGTTGTTGAAATCCTTGCTGATGCCGATATTCTGTTCGATGTCGGCTGCCGTCACCTGCTTCGTCCCCTCGGGCAGGCGTGTGAAGAGTTTTTCGACCTCGTTGTCTATCTTCTGTAGCTCGGTCCCGAGGTGGTCCGCCAGCATCTGTATCGCCTTCGGCTCAATGGCACAGCCATAAGCCGCAAACAGTTCCCGTATCCACCCCTCCATCTCGTAGTCGCGCGGCGACGGACTCTCCAGTACCACAGCCCCTGCACAACTGCTCAACTGCTTGTAAACGGCCGACCGCTTGTCGAGGCTCTTCCCCTTGTAGCATATTACCAGCACGGTGCTCGCCAGCGGCTGCTGGGCATAGTGTCCCAATAGTTCAAAGTTCCGCAGCGACTGCGCCTCGCGCACAATGACCACCTGCCGCGGGCTCATCATCGGATAACGGCGGCAAAGCGACACGACGGCTGCTCCGTCGCTGTCCTTGCCGTAGACCACCGTCTGGTTGAAGTCCCGCTCACCCTCACCCAGAGCATGTGTAGCGATATAGTTCGAAATCTTGTCCGTATAAAAACCCTCCTCGCCCATCAACAGGTAGAGCGGGGCATAGACCCCTCCCCGAAGGGTGGTCATGATTTGTCGGGCCTGCTGCTGGACGTCGCGGAAGTTCTGTTTAGCCATACCTCAAAGGTAGCACTTTTTTCGGCCTCGGCCTATTGCTTCCGAGGCCGAAAAAAGAGAGCGGGGCAGGAGATATAACCGATATCTCATGCCCCGCTGTGTCGGGTCGGGTGGGTAACCCATGAGGGCCCCCCTCCCGAAACGTCAATTAGAATGCCTTGGCAATGGCGATAAAGTCGTCGGCCACCAGCGATGCCCCGCCAATCAGACCGCCATCGACATCCGCCTTGCTGAAAATCTCGGCAGCGTTGCTCGGTTTGCAGCTCCCGCCGTAAAGAATCGGCGTTTTGTCGGCTGCGGCAGCTCCGAATTTTTCGGCCAGCACGCCACGGATGAAGGCGTGGATTTCCTGAGCCTGTTCAGCGGTGGCCGTTTTGCCGGTCCCGATGGCCCATACAGGTTCGTAGGCAATCACCAGCGAACCGAACTGTTCCGGAGTGAGCTGGAATACCACCTCTTCGATTTGAGCGCGAACCACGTCAAAGTGTTTGCCGGCTTCGCGTTCGTCGAGCTTCTCGCCCACGCAGTAAATCGGTGCCAGCCCGTTGGCATAGGCCAGAGCCATCTTCTTGTTGAGGGTTTCGCTCGTTTCGCCGTAGTATTCGCGGCGTTCCGAGTGACCCAAAATCACATACTTGGCACCCAGCGAGGCAATCATCTTGGCCGAAACCTCACCGGTGTAGGCACCCGATTCGTGGTCGGCGCAGTTCTGAGCCGATACGGCAATCCCGGCTGCCGCTGCGGCATCCTTCACGCCGCAAAGATGCGTAAAAGGTACCCCGACAATCAGTTCCACATCCGACGGAGCCGTGCTTTTCAGGGCTGCTACGCCTTTGAGCAGTTCAACGCCTTCGGCGGGCGTGGTGTTCATTTTCCAGTTGCCGGCAACGATTTTTCTTCTCATGGTATTGTTTCTTTTTATGTGTAATGGTTTTTCTTCGTACGGGGCGGAGCGGTGTATCCTCCGACCACAGACAGCCCCCCTACATCAACCCCAACTCCAACAGCGCCTCCTCGCTCATCATCGAGCGGTCCCACTGCGGGTCGAAGGTCAGGGTCACGTCCACCCGCTCTACACCCTTCACCTTCAGCACATCGTCGTGAACCTGCTGAACCAGCTGGTCGGCCATCGGACAGTTCGGTGCCGTCAGCGTCATCCGAATGTGTGCCGTGCCGTCCGGCGTCAGCTCAATCTCGTAAACCAACCCCAGGTCATAAATATTGACCGGAATCTCGGGGTCGTAGATGTTCTTGAGGGTGTAAACAATGTCGCGTTCTATGTCGAGTATCTCCTGCGGTGTCATAATCGAGCCTAAAGATAGGATTTTATTTTTGCATCGAGGCATATGCCGTGGCAAAGAGTTTCATCTGCTTAATCATGGCCAGCAGTCCGTTGGCCCGCGTGGGCGAGAGATTTTGAGCCAGTCCGATGCGGTCGATGAAGTAGAGGTCGGCATCGCGTACCTCGGCAGGGGTATGGCCGTTCAACACCCGTATCAGCAGGGCGATTATCCCTTTCGTGATAATCGCATCGCTGTCGGCCGTGAACTGCATCTTCCCCGCCTCGTCCAGTCGCGCATCGACCCATACGCGGGACTGGCACCCTTTGATAACATACTGCTCCGTGCGGTGCTCGGGGGCGATGGGCGGAAGTTCCGAACTGAGCTCTATCAGGTAATCGTATCGGTCGAGCCACTCGTCGAAGATGGAAAACTCTTCGATAATCCGGTCTTGGGTTTCGTTGATGGTCATGCGAATCGGGGTTTTACAAGGTCGCTAACAGGGGGAGTAGAGAGAGGGCGTTAGTGAGCCACAATCTCCGTAATCGGGGTCCCGGTAGCTGCCGGCGGCGGGGCGATGCCCAGCAGGTCGGCAATGGTCGGGGCTACATCCGAGAGGTTCACGTCGTGTTCCACATCGCGGTTGCTTACCGCACCGCCGTACCAGATAAGCGGAACGTGGGTGTCGTAATTGTAGGGTGAGCCCGCATCCGAGAGTACCCCCTCGCGGTATTCAATCCAGCCGGGCATCAGGTTTATCATCACGTCGCCCGAGTTGCGGGGGAAGTAGCTGTTCTGCATGCGGCTCAGAACGCCCGTGGCAAAGTGGCCGTTTTGCAGAGCCGTGGCGGTGATGGCCTGCGACACGCTGCTGAACTGAATGGCGAAGTTGGCAACGAGGTTTTGTACTTCGGTCAGGTTGTGTCCCTTTTTGTAGATGAGGTTGCGGTTGAGGTAGATTTGTCGGTTTTCGAACTTCAGCAGCCAGTCGCCCGGCCCCAGCTGCGCCCCGAGAAATCCCGAAATAATGGCCGTGAACTGGCTGGCGTCGAACAACCCCATCGGCATGCGGCTGTTGGCACGGATAGGGTCCGAGGCGCCGTGGTCCGAGGTCAGCACCACCAGCAAACGGTCGCGCCCTACCTGCGTATCCAAAAACTCCAGCAGCGAAGCCAACTCTTCGTCCAACCGGTAGTAGCTGTCCTCCAGCTCGATAGAGCCCGTTCCATATTTCTCTCCAATGCGGCGCGAGGCGTCGAAAACGATGTTCAGAATGTCCGGAGCGTCGTCGTTCCCCAACCCCTCGTAAATAATGGCCTGCACGGCAAAATCCTTGACCAGCGAATTGCCGGCCGGCGAGGCGCACAGACGGTCGTAGTCGTACTTCTTGCGCATCAGAAAATCGAAACTGATACCGCGGGTCGAATCCACCACAATATCGGTGTATTCGTCGTTGTGGTAGGCCTTCAGCGGTCGGGTGATGTCCCACTTGCGCCCCGAATAGCCCACCACGGCATCGCTCTGGTTGAAACGTTCGACCCACTGGGGTAAGGCCGAAACGTAGTAGTTGCTGGTCACCCAGCGCCCGTTCTTCGGGTTGAGCCAGTAGACGGCGTTGGCCGAGTGGCCGCCGGCCACCACGGCCGACACCGGGTCAAGGGCCACGCTGACCACTTTCGAATCGCGTATGGTGGCCTTCAACTGGTCGCCCACCGTGCTGGCCATCAGACCCCGCGGAGAGTATTGACCGTCGTATTCGTCGCTGCCCACCGTAAAGGCTTTTTTGTCGGCGGCCAGGTCAATCGCTTCGCCCGTGGTGTAGTTGAACCACCGTTCGCCTACCACCCCGTGCATTGAAGGGTTGGTACCCGTGGTGAGCGTGGCCAGGCCTGCGCCGGTGCGGGTCAGCGCGTAGTCGTACGAAGCGCGTGTGCACAGCGAACCCTCATTGACCAGCGCATGGAATCCCTTTTCGCCAAAGTTGTCGGCAAAACGGAGCAGGTAGTCGTAGCGCATCTGGCTGACGACGATTTGTACCACCAGACGGGGCGTATGACGGCTCAGCGCCGATGCCCCCGTAGCGGCGGGAACGGCTGCCAACAGGGCTGCGAAACAAAAGATTGCGTTGCGGAGTCTCATGGGATAATGGCTTGTGAAAACAGAAGTCACAAAATTAGCCAAAAAATTGCAGTTCGGCCCCGAAATCGACACTTTTATAGCGTTGTTGCAGCCTCTCGACCTTTTGGCGCATTCGGGCGCGGAAGAGGGCATACTCCGGGCTGTCGGGGTGTAGCGGGCGATGGTTCATGGCCTGTCGCAGCGCACTGACGTCGGCCAGCAGCGCGCGGCTGGAGGGTGACAACCACCCCTCGGAGAACCGTTCGCGGACATAGTCGATGGCAACGGCCGACGGGTGGCACATGTCGTCGGCGTAGAAGCGGTAGTCGCGCAACTCGCCCGTCACAATCTCGTAGGCCGGAAAGTAGTGTACCTGTTT
>NBJMC04203__coassemble_847_pt1 | contig 14478 bp, 12 predicted proteins | sample NBJMC04203__metabat2_high_PE_019 | metagenome-assembled genome bin NBJMC04203 | reverse complement strand
AAGGTAAGGCGGTTTATTACACGGTGGTGAATGTCTCGGGGGTGGTGGTCAATCTGGTGACCTGCATCCTCTTCTACACCTATATCCCGGGAGCCTCCACCAATCCCCTGTGGGTGCTGGTGGCCAATCTGATTGCCAGCACGGTGTCGCTCCTGCTCCTGCTGCCCCATACCCTGAGGTGGGTCTCCAGAGCCTTCTCGCTCAAACTCCTGCGGAGCATCTTCACCTACTCCATCCCCCTGATGATGGCTGGGATTATGGGGGTCTCGGGCGACTTTATCGACCGGCAGCTCATCTACTACATGCTGCCCGCCGGAGAGGCCGATGCCCAACTCGGTATCTACACCGCCGTAGCCAAAATTGCGGCCCTGCTGATGATTTTCCGCCAAATCTATACCCTTGGAGCCGAACCCTTCTTCCTCCAGGGCTTCTCGAAAGAGGACTTTCGGGCGGCCAATGCGGCGGCAACCAAGTACTTTACCATTGCCGGCATTGCCATCTACCTGGTTCTGGCGCTCTTTTCGCGTGAGTTTGCCTATATCGTCGGGGCCAACTATCGGGAGGGGATGGGTATTCTTCCGCTGTTGCTGCTGGCCAACCTGCTGGCCGGGATTCTGGTCAATCTCTCCTTCTGGTACAAGGCCGCTGACAAAACACGTGTGGCTATCTATATCACGGGGTTCGGCGTGGTGATTACGCTCGCTATCAACATTCTGCTTATCCCCTCGATGGGGTACTACGGGGCAGCCGTGGCGCGTGTCGTGTCTATGTTGCTGATGGTGACGCTCAGCTACGCCCTCTGTCAAAAATACTTCCCCGTGCCTTTTGACCTGCGACGCATAGGCTTCTATTTCCTCCTCGGGGGAGCGATTTACGGGTTGTCCTATGCTACGGCCCTGCTGCCGACAGCGGGCCGTCTGACGCTCAATTTTTTACTACTTTTGATATACCTGGCCGTGGCCCTCAAGGTTGAGTTGGCAGGCCGCCCACTATCCACACTATGGAAAAAGTAAAAGTCATCAACCTCTCTTCCAATCCGCTGCCCGAATATCAGACGGCGCAGGCCGTCGGTCTCGACGTGCGGGCCAATACGTCCGAAGCGATAACCATTGCTCCTCTGGAACGCGTCATGGTTCCTACTGGCCTCTATTTCCAGATACCCGATGGGTATGAGATACAGGTTCGTCCGCGCAGCGGGCTCGCTGCCAAGCACGGTATCACGGTTATCAACACTCCGGGAACGATTGACCCCGACTATCGCGGAGAGTTGAAGGTATTGCTTGTGAACCTCTCGAACGAGCCTTTTGCACTGCAACCCGGCGAGCGGGTAGCGCAGTTGGTTTTTGCGCGGTACGAACGGTTGGCATGGGAAGAGACCGTCGAGTTGGAGGCTACCGAGCGCGGTGCGGGTGGTTTTGGGTCTACGGGGTTGAATTAGGAGTGATTATGCACTGCAAGGCACTGTTACGTACTATATTAGGGCTTTTCTGCGCTGTGCTGTTGATACTCTCCGCAGCGGGTGCACAACCTTCGCAGCGGGAGTTGGAGCGTGCGTCGCGATACTATCTGGAGGGCGTTAAGCGGCAGAATCTTGGGACGCTCCGCGAGGCGGCACGGATGTATGAGGCTGCGTTGCGCGTGGTGCCGCACCATGCCGCGTCGTATTATCGCCTTTCGGGAATCGCCCGTATGGTGAATGAGCCCGAGACGGCGTTGCGATATGCCCGGCGTGCCTACGAAATCGACTCGCTGACTGTGGACTATGCCGACAACTATGCCCGTATGCTAACGTTGGTGGGCGAGTACGGCAAGGCGGATACCCTCTTTACACGGATATTGGAGCATGACCCGTCGAACGCTGAGGCAGCTTCGCTCCTGGCACTGATAAAACTGCAGGATGGGGAGCTTTCCACGGCGCTGCAAATGATTGACAGTGTGGAGGTGCGCGGGGGCATTCGCCCCGTTCTGGTTGATGCCAAGCGGACGGCACTGATTCGCCAGCAGCGCTATGGCGATGCCTATGACTACATGACGGAAGTCTGCCACCAGATACCCGAAGAGGTAACCTTTCGGATTCAGTTGGCCGAGTTGGCGGCAGCCCTCTACAAGGACAGCGTTGCGCTGGTCAATTACCATGCGGCCATAGAGCTTGATTCGACGGCTGTAGCCCCTCAAATGGCGCTGGCTGAGTATTACCGAATCAAAGAGCAATACACCGATTTTTTGGAGGCTTTGGTGCCTTTGTTTGCCAATCCGCTCTTTGGCGCCAGGGAGAAAGAGGAGTATTTCGATACCTATGTGATGACGCTGGCGGAGCCATACAGACGCTATTATGTCTATATGCTGCGCCTGGCTGATGCCGTGAGGCGGTCGGCCGAAAATGACGATGCGCGGGCCTTTTATGTGCGTATGTTGCTCTATGGCGGGCAGCTCGATATGGCTCACGATTTTCTGATGCGTAGGATTGACGAGGGCGGTGCACCACTCCCTTTCTATCGTGATATCATCGAGTTGGCACAATATCGCGAGGAGCCGGATACGGTGGCCAAGTACCTTCAGTTGGCCAAGCAGCGTTTTCCGCGCGATGCCGAGTTGGGTATGACGCTTCTCTTCACGCAGTTTCAAAACGGAGATACGCTGGCCGCGATTGAGACGGCACGACAGGTGATTCGCTACTCCGAGAATGATTCGATTACCAGCGCGGCTTATGGATTCTGCGGTGATATGGCTCACCTGAGGGGAGATAATCGCTCGGCCTATCGCGACTACCGCAAAGCACTCGCTTTGCAACCTGATAACCCATTGATTCTAAATAATTTTGCCTACTATCTGAGCATTGAGGGGAGGAAACTCGATGAGGCTCTCGAGATGGCGCATCGCGCCAATCAACTCGATGCGCACAATCCCACATACCTCGACACGGAGGCTTGGGTATTGTATCGCCTGGGACGTTACGAGGAGGCGCAGACCCTGATGCGGCAGGCACTGGTACTGGATACTGCCCACAGTGCGGAGTTGCTGTTGCATTATGGCGATATACTTTTTGCTCTCGGTAAATCGTTTATGGCCAAAAACTATTGGCAAAAAGCACTCGAGGTAGGAGCAAGCGGTGCTGAGATTGAAGAGCGCCTGCGCTGGCTCGATGAATAATTTTTTGACGTATGACGCCACCTTATTCGCATAGCTTTTTTCGGACGAGGATTCTCCTGCTCGGGGTCTCTTTGATGCTTTTACCCACTTCCCTTTGTGCGCAAAAAAATGTCCGACAGGAGATTCAGGCGGCCAAGGCTGAAATTGAGCGCATCAACCGTTTGGTGGGTGACACCCGAAAGGAGCAGGGCGTCACCCTCGACCACCTGAAGTTGGTTGGTACCAAATTGGAGAGTCGCCAAAAAATTGTTCAGGGTATCGAAACTGAGATGAGTGGGGTAACGGTAGAGTTACAGGACAAGACTCTGGAGGTGGCTCGTCTTCAGGAACAGTATGACCATCTAAAAGATTCATATTCAGCGCTTTTGAGAATTTCGTACAAGAATTATCGAAATAACAGCTATCTTTCGTTCATCTTCTCGGCGCGTGATTTTACAGACGCAGCACGAAGGCTTTATTATGTTAAGCGAATTGGTGCCCAAATCGAGCAAAAGGCAGATGAACTGAAACAGCTCAGTGCGAAGTTGGGGACCGAAGTGAGTGCGTTGAATAGTCGGCGGGCGGAGTTGGCTAATCTTCAAACGGAGCATGCCGCCGAATTAAAACAGTTGGAGGCCGAGCAGGCACAGTTGAAAAAAACGCAGGATGCACTGAAAGGGAAGGAAAAACAGTTGTTAGCTGAGGCGGAGAAGCGGCGGAAGCAGTTGGAGGCGTTGGAGCGTCAGTTGCAGCGTGCGGTGAACGACGAGGTAAAGCGTTCGGGAGGTCAGGCCGCTTCAGGGCCGCTGACGGCACAGTTTGAGGCGAAGAAGGGTAAGCTGCTGCGTCCGGTGGAGGGGGTAGTGGTGGACAAGTACGGGCTGCACAACCATCCGACGCAGAAGGGTGTGAAGGTGAACAACAAGGGTATTAACATTGCGGCGAAGGCGGGGAGTCAGGTTCAGTGTGTCTACACGGGTGAGGTGCGCAAGGTCTTCTTTTTCCAGGGTTTGGGGATGTCTGTGATGGTACGGCACGGTGCTTACCTGACGATTTATTCGAATTTGGAGTCTACTTTTGTGCGTGAAGGGGAGCAGGTGATGGAGGGTACTCCGATTGGAACGGTGGCGAAGGCGGCTGCTGGTCAGCAGCCCACGCTTCACTTTGAGGTGTGGAAAGAGACGACGAATCTTAATCCGGAGCAATGGATAGGGCGATAGGTTTCCCCCTCGTCTGATTTTGGTGGATGATTAAATTGCAAGCATTATGGCGATAACGTTCAATTCGGAAGATACTCGGTTCAAGATTGACGGTCACTGTCGAGCGGTAGCGTCGTGGATACGGGCTGCGGTAGCTGAGGAGGGCTTTCGAGTGGGGGAGATAGCGGTGATTTTTTGCAGCGACGATTACCTGCTTTCGATGAACCGTCAATATTTGGAGCACGACTATTACACAGACATCATCACGTTTGACTACTGCGAGGGGGGTGTTCTTTCGGGCGACCTCTTTATCAGCGTCGATACGGTGGCGTCGAATGCGGCGGAATATGGCGCGATGTTTCACGTGGAACTATTGCGCGTGATTATCCATGGAGTCATGCACTTGGCCGGATATAAGGATAAGAGCGACGAGGATGCCCGAAAGATGCGGGAACGTGAAAATCATTACATCGAGAAACGATCCGCAGGGATGCTCGAAGGGGTGAAGTATAGCAAATAAGCCGATGAAATTTCAATACGATATTATCGTGGTCGGCGGCGGCCATGCCGGCTGCGAAGCCGCGGCCGCCGCTGCCCGTATGGGTGCCCAAACGCTGCTCGTGACAATGGATATGGGCAAACTGGCCCAAATGTCCTGTAATCCCGCGGTCGGTGGCGTCGCCAAAGGACAAATCGTCCGCGAAATTGACGCACTCGGCGGACAAATGGGGATTGTCACCGATAAAACCACCCTCCAGTTCCGTATGCTCAACCGCTCGAAAGGTGCCGCCATGTGGAGCCCGCGGGCACAGTGTGACAAGTATGCCTTCTCGCAGGAGTGGCGCCGCGTACTCGACGCGACCGATAACCTCTATATGTGGCAGGACAGTGTTACGGAACTGCTTCTGAATGAGGAGAAAACAGAGGTGACGGGCGTAAAAACCCTCCTGGGGGTGCGTTTCGAAGCAAAACGGGTGATTCTGACCAACGGAACCTTCCTGAACGGCTTGATGCACGTCGGAACAGCTCAGGCCGAAGGGGGCAGGGCAGGGGATATGCCCAGCCACGGCCTTTCGGAACAGCTCCGTGAGTTGGGTTTCGAGGTGGACCGCATGAAGACCGGTACTCCTGCGCGATTGGATGCCCGTACCATCGATTTTGACCGTATTGAGGCGCAATATGGCGACGAAGAACCTGAAAAATTCTCGTTCCTGCCGTCGGTTCAGCCGGTGCCGTTCGAAGAGCAAATGCCTTGTTATCTGGTATATACGTCACTCGCTGTGCACGATACGCTGCGCTCGGGATTTGACCGCTCGCCGCTCTTTACGGGCGTGATTCGCGGCAAGGGACCGCGCTACTGCCCGAGTATCGAGGATAAACTGCGGACATTTGCCGACAAGGAGCAGCATCAGCTCTTTCTGGAGCCTGAAGGACGCTCGACCAACGAATATTACCTGAACGGTTTTTCCTCTTCGCTCCCCTGGGAGGTGCAGGTGGCCGCCCTTCAGCAAATCGAAGGTCTGGAGCACGTGCAGATTTACCGTCCCGGCTATGCCATTGAGTATGACTATTTTCCGCCGACGCAACTCTACCATACGCTCGAAACCAAACCGCTTTCAGGGCTCTATTTTGCGGGTCAAATCAACGGGACGACGGGTTACGAGGAGGCTGCGGCACAGGGGCTGATGGCGGGGATAAATGCCGTCCTGAGCCTGCGCGGCGAAGAGCCGTTTGTCTTGGGACGGGATGAGGCCTATATAGGTGTTTTGATTGACGACCTGGTGACGAAGGGGGTAGACGAGCCCTATCGGATGTTTACGAGCCGTGCGGAGTACCGTATTCTGTTGCGGCAGGACAATGCCGCCCGACGGCTGACGCCGCTCGGGCGGCGTGTCGGGCTGGTTGCTGATGACCGTTGGGAGGCTTTCACGGCTTCAGAAGCACATATCGAGGGGCTTTCGACCTATTTGGCGGAGTTGGTTGTCGAGCCGTCGGAGGTGAATGCCTACCTGGCATCGGTCGGGGAGTCGCCCGTCACCCAGAGGCGGCGTGTGTCGGAGTTTTTGTTGCGCGTGGGGGTGACAATGCGGGGTTTGGCGGATGCTTTGCCTCGCTTGGGTCAGTATTTGGTCGATGCGTGCATTTCGCGCGAGGAGATGCAGGCGGTCGAGATAAGCATCAAATATTCGGGATACATCGAGCGGGAGCGTCAGGTTGCCGAGAAGATGAAGCGTCTGGAGGGGATTCGCATTCCGTCGGATTTCGATTTTTCGGCGCTCGGTTCGCTCTCCATCGAGGCTCGTCAGAAGCTGATGCGGATTCGCCCCCTGACCATTGCGCAGGCGTCGCGTATTCCGGGGGTCTCTCCGGCAGACATCAATGTGTTGTTGGTCTACTTCGGACGGTAGGGCGGATGTTTCACGTGGAACAACGGGCGATTTGGTAGTTTGCAAAGAATTGGGTACATTTGATTTTATGGGGTAAGAAATGAAGGACCTATGAAAAAACTTATCGATAATGCCGACCTCGGCATCCCATATACCACACTCCTTAATAAAGCTGTTGTCAAAATCGCCCAGGCGCTGCTCGGTATCAACAAAATCAACCGACTCTACGGAAATGCGCATCCCCTGACCGGCGTCGATTTTGCCCAAAATATCCTCGACCAACTCCAGGTTACCCCCCAGGCCGATACGGCTAAACTCGAACAATTGCTCCCCAAAACAGGCCCCTTTGTCATGGTCGCTAACCACCCCCATGGCGCCCTCGACGGACTCCTGCTCATGGTGCTCGTCGCCAAAATAAGGCCTGACGTGAAGTTCCTCGGCAACTTCCTGCTCTCCAAAATCGATACCCTGAACGACTTTTTCCTTCCCGTAGACCCCTTTGACGCCCGTAACGGTCGGAATGTCTCCGGCGTCCGACGCGCAGTCGAACACCTCAATGACGGGAAACCCCTCGTGATTTTTCCGGCCGGTGAAGTCTCCACCTTCCAAAAACGATTCTCCAAAATCGAAGATAAAGCGTGGTCGCCCTCCATCGCCAAAATGATTACCGGGGCTGCCGTACCTGTTTTTCCTGTCTATATTGAAGGACATAACAGCCTGATATTTCATCTGTTGGGGAAAGTGCACCCGATGCTGCGCACTCTGCGCCTGCCGCTTGAACTGACCAACAAAAAAGGAGAAACGGTGCACTTGGCCTTTGGCGCTCCTGTCACCCCGAAACTTCTGAAAGAGGCAGGCAGTGCCGAGGCTGTCGCTGACTTTTTGCGAACCAATGTCTATTGTCTGCGGTCAGTTGTTACCGACATTGACGAAATTACTGAACGCGAAAAAGAGCTTCGAGAGGAGGCGCGAGTGCGTTCCGGACGCAATAAAAACCGTAAAAAAACAACCCAAAAACCACTGCCGCGCGAGGTCGTGCAGCCGGTGGACCCCATGCTGCTGGCGCGTGAACTGGAGTCAATAGCGCCGAAACGGATGCTGACGCGCGTGGGGGCAATGTGTCTGTTTTGTTCTCCTACATCGGATATCCCATTGACAATGACCGAGATAGCTCGACTTCGGGAACTGACGTTCCGGGCTGTCGGCGAGGGAACGCTGCAGGAGACGGACAGTGATGCCTACGATGACCTCTATCAGCATCTCTTTATTTGGGATTCCGAAAAGATGGCTATCGCGGGGGCTTATCGTATCGGCTTCGGCGACGTGCTGCTGGACAACCGCGGCTTCGAAGGATTTTATACCTACACGCTTTTCGAGTTCTCGCGCCATCTGAGCGATGTCCTGCGCCAATCGATTGAGTTGGGGCGTTCGTTCGTTGTGCAGGACTATCAGCGGCGTTCCCAGACCCTCCTTCTGCTGTGGCGCGGTATCCTGCATGTGCTGCTCCGCAACCCCTCGTACCGCTATCTGATGGGGCCGGTCAGTATGTCTGGAGGGTATGCTATGGCTGCTAAATGGCTTCTGATTGATTACATCAAGGCGAACCATTGGAATGCGGATTTAGCCAAATACGTAGTGCCGCGAAACGGTGTGGGGGCACTCGGCAGGCCTGCTGTCGATGCGGAAATGGTGCGGCGCATAGCTTCGACCGATGAGATTGATAAACTGATTCGGGACGTCGAACCGTCGGGACAGGGGATGCCTGTGCTGATGAAAAAGTATCTCCAACTCGGCGGGCGGGTGATGGGGTTCAATATCGACCCTCTGTTTAACGATACGCTCGATGCCATGTTGATTCTCGACCTGTGTGACGTGCCGAAAGATAAAATAGACCTTGTGGCGCGCGAATATGTCGGGGAGAATGTGTATGAGCGTTTCCGGGCGGTAGGGAATACGATGGTCTGAAGCAATCCGGGGAGGATGGTTGGCTGAACTGACAAGTATTGTAAAAAAGTATGGGACTTATCGCAACACTCAGTAAAAAAGATAAAAAAGAGATACCTTCGTTGCAGGATTTAATACAAATGAGTAATCATAAAACCATGAGAAACATTTTGATTACCGGCGGGGCCGGCTTTATCGGGTCGCACGTGGTACGCCTCTTCTGTCAGAAATACCCTGATTATCAGGTGTATAATCTGGATAAACTGACCTATGCGGGTAACCTGGAGAACCTGAAAGATGTGGCGGCCGAGTGCCCCAACTACCACTTTATCAAGGGGGATATCTGTGACCTGGAGCACATGCGCCGCATCTTTGCCGAGTGCGGGATTGACGGGGTGATTCACCTGGCGGCGGAGAGCCATGTGGACCGCTCTATCCGTGACCCGTTTGCCTTTGCGCAGACAAACGTACTCGGAACGCTGTCGCTGTTGCAAGCGGCGCGTGAGGCGTGGGACGGAGCCTGGAACGGCAAACTCTTCTACCACGTGAGTACCGACGAGGTTTACGGGTCGTTGCACGAGCCGGGGACCTTCTTTGTCGAAACGACCCCCTACGACCCGCAGTCGCCCTATTCGGCCTCGAAGGCCTCGAGCGACCACTTTGTGCGGGCCTTTGGGAATACCTACGGCCTGCCCTATGTGATTTCGAACTGTTCGAACAACTACGGCCCCAATCAGTTCCCCGAAAAACTGATTCCGCTCTTTATCAACAACATCCGCCACAACAAACCGCTGCCGGTCTACGGGACGGGTGAGAATGTGCGGGACTGGCTCTACGTGGTGGACCACGCGCGTGCCATCGACACCATCTTCCACAGCGGGCGGGTCGGGGAGACCTACAACATCGGCGGCTTTAACGAGTGGCGCAACATCGACCTGATACGGGTGATGATAGCGACGGCCGACCGCCTGTTGGGTCGTCCGGCCGGCACCAGCGAAAAGCTGATTACCTACGTACAGGACCGTGCGGGGCATGACAAACGGTACGCCATCGACTCGACCAAACTGCACAAGGAGTTGGGTTGGGAGCCGTCGTTGCAGTTCGAGGAGGGTATCGAGAAGACTATCCGCTGGTACCTCGACAACCAGGAGTGGCTGGACCACATTACGAGCGGTGCCTATGAACGGTACTATGCGGAGATGTACGGCGACAAGTAGTGCTTATGGAAGGTACAGGTATGAAAAAAATTGTGGTGACCGGTTCGAACGGTCAGTTGGGCAACGAGTTGCGGGATATTGACCGGGGCGGTCGGTATGCGGGGCGGTATGCCTTTCTCTTTACTGACGTGGCGGAGCTCGACATTACGAATCGGGAGGCTGTTCGGCGCTTTGTGGCGGCCGAACAGCCGGCCTGGATTATCAATGCGGCGGCCTATACGGCGGTCGATAAGGCGGAAGGGGACGAGAACCTCGCTGAGCGGCTCAATGCCGATGCCGTAGCCTATTTGGCAGAGGCTGCCCGGGAGGCGGGAGCCAACTTGGTGCAGGTCTCGACCGACTATGTCTTCGACGGGCGTAAGCCTGCCGACGGGCATGCCTGGACGGAAGAGGAACCGACGGCTCCGCAGTCGGTCTACGGGCGGACCAAACGACGGGGCGAGGAGTATGCTTTGGCTTATGGGCGTAGTCTGGTGGTTCGGACGGCATGGCTCTACAGTACCTATGGGAATAACTTTGTGAAAACCATGTTGCGGCTGGGGGCCGAGCGGTCGGAGTTGGGGGTGGTGAACGACCAGTGGGGTACGCCGACCTATGCGGCCGATTTGGCCGCAGCGTTGATGCGGATGGTAGAGGTGGCGGATGAGGCTCCTGATGGGCAAAAAGAGGCCCTTTACGGCCTTTATCACTATACGGATGAGGGGATGACTACCTGGTGTGATTTTGCGCGCGAAATCATGCGTCTCGGGGGGCGTTCCTGCACCGTGAACGGCATCACGACGGCCGAGTATGGAGCTGCGGCTCCGCGACCCGAGTGGTCGGTACTCTCGAAACGGAAAATCCGCGAGACGTTCGGGGTGGAGGTGCCCGAGTGGGAGGAGAGTCTGAAGCGTTGTATCGGGCGGTTGGAGTCGGAGCAGTAGGGGAGTGGAACGAAACAGTTGGGAGGAGTGACTGAACGATGGAAAAGACAGCTAAAATCTATGTGGCGGGACATCGGGGGCTGGTGGGGTCAGCGATTTGGCGTAATCTGCAGCAGAAGGGGTACACAAACCTCATCGGACGGACGCATGCCGAACTGGACCTGACCGACCAGCAGGCGGTGGAGGCGTTTTTCGAAGCCGAGAAGCCCGAATATCTCTTTTTGGCGGCGGCTTATGTGGGGGGGATTATGGCGAACAGCCTCTATCGGGCCGATTTTATCTGGCGCAATCTCCAGATACAGAACAACGTAATAGCTGCTGCGTGGCGGCACGGGGTCCGAAAGCTCCTGTTTTTAGGCTCCACGTGTATCTATCCGCGCGAGGCTCCGCAGCCGATGCCCGAGTCGTGCCTGCTGACCTCTCCGTTGGAGTATACCAACGAACCCTATGCCATTGCCAAGATTGCGGGGCTCAAGATGTGCGAAAGTTTTAACCTGCAGTACGGGACTAACTTTATCGCGGTGATGCCGACCAACCTCTACGGTCCGGAAGACAACTTCAACCTCGAGACGAGCCATGTGCTGCCGGCCTTGCTGCGCAAAATGCACCTGGCCAAGGCGCTGATGGAGGGCGATTGGGCGGCTGTGCGCGAGGACCTGAGGCGTCGTCCTGTCGAAGGGGTAGACGGTTCGGCATCGGAAGCGGATATTTTGGCTCTGTTGGCCCGATATGGGCTGACCCCGGGCACCATGACGGTTTGGGGGACGGGACGTCCGCTGCGGGAGTTCCTCTGGAGCGAAGATATGGCCGATGCCTGTGTCTACATTATGGAACGGGTCGATTTCCGTGACCTGGCGACCGACAAAGGCTCCGAAATCCGAAACTGCCACATCAACATCGGAACAGGAACCGAATTGACCATTCGGGAGCTGGTGGAACGGATTGCCCGCACGGTGGGTTATCGCGGCGAGGTGCTTTTCGATGCCACGAAACCCGACGGCACGATGCGAAAACTGACTGACCCTTCGCGCCTGCATGCCCTGGGATGGCACCATCGGGTGTCGGTCGATGAGGGGATTGAACGTCTTTATCGCTGGTATCGGGAGGCGTAGTCTGAATGTTTGGCTGAAAAATACGATATTTGTCGGGTTGCTTTCCAACCGTCTGTCAGAACGGTCGGGAGCCATAACCCGCAGTAGAAAATTAACCGAATCACACCCTTTAACTTATCATGAAAAAGAAACTGCTTGCTTGCTTTGCCGTGATGGCCGCAGCCCTCTTCGGGATGACCGGCTGCTCGGAAGAAAAACCCTTCTCGATTTATCAGTTGGCTGTGGATATGACGGGCCTTTCGACGGCGGATGACCCGCAGGCCGTCGCCAATTATGTGGCCGGATGGATGCTTAACAACGGCTATGTCATGAGCGGGAATGCGGGCAATCCGATTGTTATCGAAGGGGCTGACGAGGCGGCCAATGACGAACAGGCTACCCGTCTCTACAAAAATAAAGTGTCGGAGCTAAAGAACGTAAACCTCGACCAGGTGGTTGCCACCGCCATTGCTGACGGGGAAGTGACCGTGACCACGACCGGGTCGATATATTTCTCGTACGGGCTCTATAAAGGCTCTACGGTGAGCCTGATGGACAGCTATTGGATAACGGTCAATTATGCCCCTCAGGGCTCGACCACACCCGCCGGTGAATAGCCCGGTCGTATTGTGTTTCTTTGCTTCTTTACTGCTTTTTACGTACACCAGAATAGTCTGAAAAAATGTTTTCCGGAATAGTTCAAACCATCGGAACAGTCGTTCGTCTCGACCGCGAAGGGGATAACCTCCACCTGACCCTCAAAGCCGACATCGTTCCCGAACTCCATATCGACCAAAGTGTGGCCCATAACGGAGTCTGCCTGACGGTCGTGGCCCTTGATGCCGACGCGGGTACCTATACCGTGACGGCCATTCGCGAAACGCTCGAAAAGAGCAATCTGGGGCTGCTTCAGGTGGGCGATCTGGTCAATCTTGAACGCAGCATGCGCATGGATGCCCTGCTCGACGGACACATTGTCCAAGGGCATGTCGATACGACGGCTCTCTGTACGGCAGTCGATTTTGCGGACGGCAGCTGGTACTACACCTTCCGCTACGAAGCCGCGGAATCGATGCGCAAGGTGGGTTATGTCACGGTCGAAAAGGGGTCGGTAGCGGTCAATGGCGTCAGCCTCACGGTGGTCAATTCGACCGATTGCTCGTTCCAGGTGGCCATTATCCCCTATACCCACGAACATACCAATTTCCACCGTATCCAGTCCGGTACGCGGGTCAATCTGGAGTTCGATATTATCGGCAAATATGTAGCTCGTCTGTTGGGGACGGCGAAATAACATATACGCCTTGTCTGGAGGTATTAAATGCCTCTATTGATTGGTACTTAGATGAAAATCAGGACTATACGGGCCGCTTCGCTGCTTCCTGCTGTCGCAGGAGCAGGAGCGGCCCTGTTGTTGCATCTGGTCGGCCTTGCCTGGTTGGCGATACCGGTAGTAGCGGTGGTGGTCTACGTGGTGACGGCCTATACCCTCCGACACTATGTTATTTTCCGTATCAAACCCATGTACCAAATCCTCCGTTCGCGCGACAGTAAATCGGGCGAAATTGCACAGGAATATCAGGGCAAAGATGTCGTGACGGAGGTCGAGGGTGAGTTGCAGGCGTGGGCCGAACGCAATACGCTCGAAATAGCCCGCCTGAGGGAGAATGAACAGTATCGGAAGGAGTTTGTAGGCAATGTTTCGCATGAACTGAAAACTCCGTTGTGCAGCATTCAGGGGTATATTCTGACGTTGCTCGATGGCGGCCTGGAAGACCCTGACATCAACCGCAAATACCTCGAACAGTCCGAAAAAAATATTGAACGTCTGATAAATATCGTTCGAGACCTGGAGGATATCTCCCGCCTGGAGGCAGGGACACTGGAGTTGCACCGCGAACGTTTCGACTTGTTGGCACTGGTGGATGAGATTATGCAATCGCTTGAGATACAGGCTGCAGAGCAGCAGATTACACTCGTCTCTGACAAAGGTTCGTTGGAGTCCCTGATGGTCTATGCCGACCGAGCCCGTATTGGTCAGGTGCTTATCAACCTTTTGAGTAACTCCATCAAATATGGCCAGCAGGGAGGCCGTACCCGTGTGCGTTATGTGGATATGTTCGAAAAGGTGATGGTTGAGGTGCAGGACAATGGTATCGGTCTGACAGCCGAACAGTTGCCTCGTATCTTTGAGCGTTTTTATCGGGTGGACAAGAGCCGCTCACGAGCTGCAGGAGGTACGGGTCTCGGTCTGTCGATTGTGAAGCACATTTTGGAGGCCCATAAAGAGACCATCACGGTTCGCAGTACGCCGATGGTAGGTACTACCTTCTCTTTCACGCTGGCTAAGTCTGAGGCGTTGTGACCTTTCCCATCTCAGAAGTTTTAAGGTTCATTTTTTAGATATACTCCCTCTCCTTGATGGAATGAGGGCAGTGTGGGCTGATACGGCTCGCATGACTTCTGGCGAAATCGTACTTTCCCTACCCTTTGCCACGTTTATCTCGGTCCTGCGCCTACCCCCGAGTGGCATCCGGAGCCGACGGAGTTTAGGGGTAGAGGCTGCTCAGCTGGAGTGCCCAGCGGCA
>NBJMC04203__coassemble_771_pt1 | contig 15669 bp, 7 predicted proteins | sample NBJMC04203__metabat2_high_PE_019 | metagenome-assembled genome bin NBJMC04203 | reverse complement strand
AAAGAATAAAAGCCTAAAACTATTTAAGAATCAGAACCTCATTATCTCCAAAGGTCTCGTAGCTCGATACGATGACCCGCTCACCATCATCCAGTCCTTCCAGCACCTCGTAATACTGCGGGTTTTGACGACCGATTTTCACCGAACGGCGAAAAGCCTTCTTCCCGTCGGGCGAAACCACGAAAATCCAACTGCCGCCCGTAGTCTGATAGAACGCCCCGCGCGGAATGATAATCGCATCGGTGGGCTGCCCCAACTCCAGGTTAATGTAGTAGGTCTGCCCGGCCCGAATATTGTCGGGGCGTTCACCCGTCAGGTAGCACCACGTGCGGAACTGCCCGTCGCGCACCTCCGGGAAAACCGTCTTCACCACCAGCCCGAACTTCTTACCCTGACGTTCGAAGGTGCCTTCCAGACCCGCCTTCACCCGGTCAATATAGTGTTCGTCAATCATCGCCTCGATTTTGTAGTCGCTCAGGTCATTAATCTGCCCCACTTTCGTCCCCGCCGTCACATACTGACCCAGCACCACATCCAACTGCCCCAGTTCGCCGTCGATGTTGGCCCGTACGTTCAAATTATCGACCCGCTGGCGAATCAACTCCATGTTCTTCTTCATGCTTTCGAGGCTGATTTCCATGTTGTCAATCTGCAGGCTGCGGAAAATGGAGTCCTGCACCTGACGGTCATAAATCAACTCTTTCTGCCGTGCCGCCAATTCATAATCCTCCTTGGCCTGCAGGTACTCTTCGTGCGAAATAAGGTTCTCCTTTTCGAGCGCCGCATACTGCTCGTAGCGGCGTTTGGTCCGCGCCACGTTCATTTCCACCTGAAGCCGCTCCTGCCGCAGGTTCAGTTTCTCCTGTTCCATACTTACCCGCGTGTCACGCAACTGGTTCTCCTGGTAGGCCAGGTCGGCTTCGCTGGTCAAAATCTGCATGTTGAGCTGCGGATTGGTCAGCTTCACGATAATATCCCCCTTCTTGACCATCGCCCCCTCTTCCACCACCTTCACATCCACATTACCGCTCTCGAGCGGGCTAATCTGCACGGTCGTTATCGGCAGCACATTGCCGTTCACCCGCACATAGTCGTTGAACTGCCCCCGCTGAGCCTTTTCGATGGTCACCGTGCGGCTGTCCACCTTGAGCGAGGAGCTGTGGTCGCCCAATATCAGCCAACCCAGCAAAATCAACAGCGCGGCCCCTCCGGCCACATAGGGAATGTGTTTTTTCTGCAACCCTTTCTTCTTTTCCAAAATTCTGTCCATGGTCTGTCTGTTTTTTTTATTTTCGATTTTTTCTTGTTTCATGCCATGCCTGTTCGGCGCGGGGCTATTCGCTCAGGAGCGGAATCCCCTTGTAGTAGTCCACCAGTTTTCGTTTGGCCTGCCAGGTCAGTTCGGCACTGAGCAAGGTGGCTCGTGCCGACAACAACTGATTGGCCGTGGTCTGCAGGTCGAGTGCGCTGAGCAGCCCCTCCTGATACTTGCGCTGCGCCACCCGATAGGCCAGCAGACGTGCCTGCACCTGTTTTTCGGCCTGCTGCCGTTCGGAGTAGGCCCCGTTCAGGTCGAGCACCGCCTGTTCCACCTCCACCGCTATCTGACGCTGCGTTTCGAGGTGGGTCTGTTCCGTGCTGCGCAGGTTGTTGCGCGTCCGTACAATGTTGGTTTGCCGGCTCCAGGCACTAAAAATCGGCACACTCAGACTGGCCGACAACGATTTCGAGAGGTTGTTTTTGAACTGCTCTTTGAACGCCGCGGCATCCTGACGCAGATTTTTGTAGTAGCTGCTCCCGATACCTGCCGAGGCCGACAGCGACGGGAAAAGCATCGCCTTGGCTGTCGTGAGGTCGATGCGGGCCAACCGCACATCCATCGTCGCCATCCGCATGTCGGGCAGCGTGGCCAGCGCCACATCCACCACTTTGCTCACATCCGCCGTATCCAGAAACGGAATGGCATACCGCCAGGCCGTGTCGATATCCAACGTGGAGTCCGGCGAGTAATTCATGACGTTTTTGAGTTGCAACTCACAGGTACGCATGTTGTTTTCGACCTTCGTCAGATTGTATTCGTCGGAGGCGAGGGTCGCTTCGAGCTGCGCCACATCGGCCGCTCCGCGCAACCCCAGCTCCATCATGCGCCGCCCCTGGTGGAGGTTTTCGCGCGAGGCTTCGACCTGTTCGCGGGCCAGCCGTTCGGTGCCCAGCGCATAGGCCAGGTTGTAGTAGGCCTGCATGGTCTCCTGGGCAATGGCGTCTTCGACCTGCCGCTGCGCCTCTTCACCGCGCAGTTTCGAAATTTTGCTCGACCGCGTGTTGTTGAGCAGCTGCAACCCGTTGAAGACCGTTATTCCGGCCGAAACACTGTAACTGTTACTCAGGGTGCTGACCGACGTATAGGTATTGGTCGCGGGGTCCACGTTACGCCCGAAGCCTGCCGAGACACTCGTTCCGCCGCTCAGCGAGGGAAGGTGTTGCAGAATGGCTTGATGATAAGTCGCTTTGAGGTTGGCCGTGGCGAGTTGTTGGCGCACGGCACGGGGACTGTTCTCGATGGCATAGCGCATACAGTCCTGCAGGTTCCAGACGTGGGTCGGAGCCGAAGGCTGAGCCTGAGCGCCGAGCAGGGTCAGGCCGACGGTGGTCATCAGGGTAAAGATTCGTTTCATATGGATACTCGTTTTATTTTCGGGTGCAAGGTGCTGTCTGCGTGACGGCACACGCCACTTTCTCGCAATCAGCGTGCCAAACATTTTTATACACTGATTATCAGTGCAGTAATAAAAAACACAAAATGTCCGAGTGTCTATTTTTTTGACACCGGGTGTCTATTTTTTTGACAACCGCCCTATCTTTGCTCCGAAAAAGATACCGATTTTACCCTCCCAATCCTCAGAGTTATGAAAAAAGAAGGAACCATCGTTGTGGTGGACGACAACCGCAGCATGCTGACCGCCGTCGAAATCCTGTTGAACGGCATTTTCGACCGTGTTGTGACCCTCAACAACCCCAACCAACTGCCGACCACGCTGCGCGACGTAAAGCCCGACGTGGTGCTGCTCGACATGAACTTCAGCTCGGGCATCAACAGCGGCAACGAAGGGCTCTACTGGCTGGGCGAGGTCAAGAAGGCCGACCCGACCATCGAGGTGGTTCTTTTCACGGCCTATGCGGACATTGACCTGGCGGTGAAGGCGATGCAGCGCGGCGCTACGGATTTCGTGGTCAAGCCGTGGAACAATGCCAAACTGGTGGCCACGCTCCAGTCGGCTCTGGCGCTGCGCCAGTCGCGCTCCGAGGCGAAACAGTTGGGCGACATCAAACGGTCGTTTGCACCGGAGAGCTCCGATAACGGGATGTTCTGGGGGACCTCGCCTGCCATGCAGCAACTGCGCACGATGGTCGAAAAGGTAGCCGACACGGATGCCAACATCCTGATAACGGGCGAAAACGGAACGGGGAAAGAGATGCTGGCGCGCGAAATCCACCGTCTTTCGACGCGCCGCGACGAGCTGTTCGTGGCCGTAGACCTGGGGGCCGTCCCCGAGACGCTGTTCGAGAGCGAATTGTTCGGCCACGTCAAGGGAGCCTTTACCGACGCCCGTGCGGACCGCGCCGGGAAGTTCGAAGCAGCCTCGAACGGCACCCTTTTTCTGGACGAAATCGGCAACCTGCCCTACCACCAGCAGGCCAAACTGCTGACCGCCATCCAGAGCCGCAGCATTGTGCGCGTAGGGAGCAACACGCCCATTCCGGTCAATATCCGCCTTATCACGGCCACAAACCGTGACCTCAACCAGATGGTGGCTGCCGGGGAGTTTCGCGAAGACCTGCTCTACCGCATCAACACCATCCACATCGAGCTGCCGTCGCTGGCCCAGCGGACCGAAGACATTGTGCCGCTGGCCGAAATTTTCCTGAAACGTTATGCGGCCAAATATGCCAAGCCCTGCGCCACGTTTGACGAAGCGGCCCGCACGAAGCTGCTCGGGCACGACTGGTCGGGAAACATTCGGGAGTTGCAACACACGGTCGAGAAGGCGGTCATTCTCTCGGACCGCGCCTCGATTGCGGCCGACGAGCTGTTGCTGTCGCGCCGTGAGGCCACACCCCGCACGGCACGGGCTGCCTATTCTACCCTCGAGGAGATGGAACGCTCGATGATATCGAACGCCATGCGCCGCCATGCCGGCAACCTGACGGCCGTGGCCACGCAACTCGGCGTCACGCGGCAGACCCTCTACAACAAAATCAAGAAGTACAACCTCTAACCTTCGGGGAGCCATGTTTTTCTATGCCCGTGTGACGCTTCGCCTGCTGTCGCTGCTGGCGGTGGTGGCGGTGTCGGCAGCCGCCACGCTCTATTTTCTGCTGCAAGGGTACTACGCCCTGGTCTTCTTCATGGCATCGGTACTGGCCGGGTCGGTGTGGAGCGTGCTGCGATTCAACTCCCGCAACGCCCGCAAACTGATGTATATGTTCAGCTCCATCGAGAGCGGCGACTACTCCTTCAAGTTCACCGAAACCGACCCTTCTCGCAACGATACCATGGTCAATGCCGCCCTGAACCGCATTCGGAGCCTGCTGACCCGTGCCCGCGACGAGACCATCGAACAGGAGAAGTACTACCAGTTGATACTGGAGAGCATCACGACCGGCATTGTAGTCATCGACGCGCGCGGACACGTGTTGCAGACCAATCGGGAGGCGATACGGCTGCTGGGGCTGGAGCCCTTCACCCACATCACGCAGCTGGCGCGGCTGGACGAGCAGTTTCCTGCCCTGCTGAACGACATCGAGGCGGGCGAGAGCCGTCAGCTGATATGCAACAACGAACACAGCTCGGTGACCCTCTCGGTGCAGGCGTCGTCGATAATGCGTCGGGGCGAACGGTTGAAGATTTTGGCGCTGACCGACATCGAAAACGAATTGTCGGACCGTGAAATCGAGTCGTGGATACGGTTGATACGAGTGCTGACCCACGAAATCATGAACTCCATCAACCCGATAACCTCCATCAGCGATTCGCTGGTCGAGCGGGTCGAGCACAGCAGCCCCGCACAGATACGGCAGGGGCTGGAGACCATCAGCCAGACGGCCAAAGGATTGCTGTCGTTCGTGGAGTCGTACCGCAAGTTCACACGCCTGCCGGCACCCGAACCCACGCTGTTCTATGTCAAGGAGTTTATGGAGAGTCTCCGTTCACTGGCCTTAGCCACGGTTCCGCAGGGGGCCCGCCCCGTGGAGATACGGGTATCGGTCGAGCCGGAAGATATGATTCTCTATGCCGACCGCGGGCAGGTGACCCAGGTGGCCATCAACCTGCTGAAGAACTCCATCGAAGCCACCCTCGAAACCGACCATCCGCACATCGACTTCACGGCTACGCTGGACAGCCGCGAGCAGGTGATACTGACCGTGGCGAACAACGGACCGAGCATTCCGCCCGAGGTGGCCGACCACATTTTCATCCCCTTCTTCACGACCAAATCGGGCGGTTCGGGTGTGGGGCTGAGTCTGTCGCGGCAGATAATGCGGATGCACGGCGGCTCGTTGAAGTACCGTCCGGGTAGCGACGGCACGGGTGCAGTCTTCACGATGACCTTTCGGTAGGGGGGAGTCATGTTCCTTTGGTGGAGGCTCCGAGGTGCGGTTGTCAAAAAATTAGACAGCAAGTGTCTAATTTTTTGACAACCGCAATTTTTCGCGAAACCATAATTCACTGATTAAAAGCTTATTAAAAATTATGGCACGATATTGGAACCGTATCGGGGCAGAAAATCATTAAACGCTACCGATATGTTCAAGAATTTTCTTCTGGAGAGCCTGAGGGCCAAGAAAAACAGACCCCTCTCGTTCATCATCAACTGGCTGGGGCTGACGCTGGGCTTTGCCGCCGTGATTGTGATGTATCTCTTTATCATGGCGCAGCTGCGCCACGACAACTGCTTCAGCGAATCGATGGAGAGTGCGGGCCGCTGCGAAATCGATACGGATGTGATTGGGGCCATCTGCCCCGACCCGCTGGCACGGTTCATGATGCAACTGCCGGAGGTAGTGGCCGCCACCCGAACGACCCAACGTGACATCCCGATTAAAGCAGCCCACCGCGACGGTGATGCCGTGATGCTGACGGCACTCTACGGCGACACGTCGTTGCTGGAGGTACTGCCGTTTCGGATAGTGAGCGGCGGAGGACCCGATGCCCTACGCGACATCTCCAGCGGCCTGATTAGCCGTTCGGCGGCCCAAAGACTCTTCGGGTCGCTCGACGTGGTCGGGAAACAGATGGTGGTGTCGAACACCTATCCGGTGACCATCACGGGCATTATCGAGGATGTACCCCAAAATTCGTTCTATACGCCCGAGGTTATTCTGCCGATGAAGTTACTGGCCACCATGAACGGAGCCCCGGAGGACAAAGCCGACCGCTGGAGCAGCTGGTCGACCGCCTGCCACTTCCGCCTCCACCCCGGTACGGACTGGGCGGCTTTCAACAAAAAGTTTCAGATAGCCCTGCTGGAAGAGCGATGGGAGAGCTTTGGCCCGGGCTATCAGACCATCGGGGAGAACAACCTCACCGTCGAAGAGTATATCGCCCAAAAGGGAGGCCCCGACAATCCCGACCTGCCGCACGTGAGACCCTTTATGGATTGCTACTTTGCGTACGACATTGCGGAAAACGGAAGCATCAATACCTACAACCCCTCCTCGCTGATGGTGCTGGCCATTGTCGCAGGGCTCATCCTGCTTATCGCCATCTTCAACTACATCAACATCTACACCGCCCGCTCGACCGAGGTCATTCGCGCCATGGGGATTAAGTCCATCATGGGAGCCAGCCGCCGCAACCTGATTGGGTTTATCATCGGTGACTCGGTGGTCATCACCTTCGTGTCGGCACTGACGGCCTACCTGCTGGCCGCCATGCTGCAACCGCTCTTCCCCGCGATTATCGGCACGGAACTCTCGCTCTCGCTGACTTGGGATATGTTGCTGGTGCTCTTTGTCGGGATGCCGCTGCTGTGCGGGGTGCTGTCGGGGATTTTCCCGGCCGTGACGCTCACCCGCATGAAACCCCTCGACGCCATTGCCAACCGTTCGAGCGGCGGACGACAGATGTCCGCCGTGCGCAACGGCCTTATCGTCCTGCAATTCATTATCTCCATCGGACTGATTGCCTCCACGCTGTTGATTAACAAACAGATGCGATATATCAACACGCTCGACATGGGATACAATCGGGAGAATATCCTCACCATCGAAAGCGAGGCCTTCGCCTACTATCGGACCAACAATGTGGAACGCTTTGCCGCTTTCCGCAACCGTCTGCTCACCTCGCCCACCATTATCGATGCGTCGCTCATCGACGGTTACCTCCCTCAGGTGGGCTCCATGAACACCCTGTCGCTCGGAGGAGACCAGTTGTACACCCCGCGCTTCCTCTACGGCGACCCCCATACGTTGCACGTGCTCGGAGTACCCGTGCTGGAGGGTGACTCCATCTCCGAAAGCAACTACAGGCACCTGCGCTGGAACCAGGGAATGATAAACGAAGCCCTCGCCGAATACATCCGCACCAATGCACCCGAAATCGACGTGCCGGGCGAACAGTTTATCGGGGTCTTCCGCAACTTCCAACACCAGCCCGTCACCGAGACCGTCAGTCCGTTGATGCTTGCCAGTGCCTCAAGCGGGAACGCCCATATCCGCATCGCGGCCGGACAGGTCGAACCGGCCTTGAAGCACATCAAAAAGACTTTTGAGGCGATGTTCCCCGATGAGCTGTATGACTGCGTCTTCCTCGATGCCGAATTCAACAGCCTCTACCAGCAGGAGCATCTCTTCCAGGCACGTCTGCTCACCTTCAGCCTGCTGGCCATCGTCATCAGCTGCCTCGGTCTCTTCGCCCTGGTGGGCTACTCCGTCGAACGCCGACGCAAGGAGATTGCCATCCGCAAGGTCCACGGAGCGATGATTCGCGAAGTGGTCGGAATGCTCTGCCTCAGTTTCCTGCGCTGGCTGGCCATTTCGTTCGTTATCGCGGTACCGCTGGTGTGGTGGATTATGGAGCGGTGGATGAGCCAATACGCCTACCGCACCGCCATGAGTTGGTGGGTATTCGCGTTGGCGGGGCTGATTTCGCTGGTTATCGCGCTCTTCACGGTCCTCGGGCAGAGCTACAAGGCTGCCGTTGAGAACCCGGCACACGCCATCAAGAGCGAATAGGGGTAGCGGCTCCACGCACAGACAGCACAGGGGCGGGAGAACACGATAGTTCTCCCGCCCCTGCCTTATGTGCCATGAGGGACCGCAACCGCAGTCGCTACACCTTACAACTTTTTCCCGTAGGCCAAATCCCCGGGGTCACCGATACCCGGAACGATATACGATTTGACGGTCATCTCCTCGTCCACCGCCGCCGTCCACAGGGTCACATGCTCCATCGGCAGCCGTTTCTGGATATACTCCACGCCGTCGGCCGACGAAATCACGGCCGCCAAGTGGGTATGGAGCGGCACTCCTCCCTTTTCGAGCAGCGCATAGTAGGCCATCTCAATCGAGGCTCCTGTGGCCAGCATCGGGTCCACGATAATCAGCACTTTTCCCTCGAGGTCGGGGGTAGTGACCTGTTCGAGGACGATTTTCATGGTTCCGTCCTTGCTGTACTTTCGGAATGCCGACACAAAGGCATTCGAGGCGTTGTCAAAGACATTCAGAAAGCCGTTGTGCATGGGAATCCCCGCCCGCAAAATCGAGGCTATCACCACCTCATCGCTCGGCAACATCATCTCAGCCTCCCCCAACGGGGTCACCACGGTCTGCTGCTTGTAGTTCAGCGTCTTGCTAATCTCGTAGGCAATCACCTCACCGCTCCGCTCCAGGTTGCGCCGAAAGCGCATCGGGTCGCGCTGGGTCACTTCGTCGCGCATCTGTGCCACGTAACGCGACAATATCGAGTTCTGCTGGTCCAGTATCTTAATCATGGTCGTCGGAATCTGTTGCAACAACAAAAGTTTCGTTCCCCTTTCGGACGGGGTTCTACAAATATAAACTTTTTCGGGAATATTCGGTCAGGGAGACCGTTTCGCAGGAGTTTTTTTCGTCGTATCGCCCATGATATCTCTTCGGATGGTGGGAGAGGCCGACGAGGAGCAAGCAACGCTTCGGCCATTCAGCTACGCTCAGGGCGAAGTCGGCGGAGCCTGCGCGATTAGAGCGCAGGCCTCCGCAGCTCTATTACTTCGGCTTGACACGGTTTCTAACGAAACCGAATCGCACAAACGATGGTATCGAACTCAGGCAGAGCCTGCCCAATGTCAGGTCGCTGACGAACAACACCGGCCGGAGCCAGTGGAGAGATGCGCCTCAGCGCAGGCCTCCGCAGCCCGACACGGTTTCTAACGAAACCGCCTTTTCTCTGACACAAGTCGGCTCGAGTGCCGAGCGGCGCGCCCTTCATCACTTCGGCTGATGCAGCCAACTTTCGGCCACAACGAGGTCGAACGGAGTGGTAATTTTGAGGTTTTGAGGCGAGCCGTCTGTCAGCACAATGGGCCCCCGCCCCAGCCGCTCCACCACCGAGGCATCATCCGTAAAGATTTCGTCGTAGGGTTGTTCGTAGGCCGCGCGGAGCCACTCGCCGCGAAACCCCTGTGGAGTTTGGACGGCTCGGTAGGCGGAGCGGTCCACCGCCACGCTTTCACTCCCCTGAGGAGAGAGCTGCCGTAACGAGTCGATAACCGGCACGACCGGAACAGCCGTCCCGTACGCAGCGGCCGTGGTGATGACGCGGGCCAGGGTGGCATCGTCCACCAGCGGGCGCACTCCGTCGTGCACCAAAATCACATCGGCATCGGATGCCGCGGCACGGAGGGCATTTTGAACGGAGTGAAAACGGGTTGGGCCGCCCGGGACGGTTTGGTGTGGGATTTGGAAGCGGTGTTGTCGGCAGAGTTCCTCCCAGCGGGTGATGGCATCGGGGGGTAGGACGAGCAGGAGGGAGTGATTGGGGTGAGCTGCGTTCGAATTTTCCACAGTGTTATTCACATCCGACGAACACCCCGTTAAAAATCTCCCGACCCCTTCGGCCAGCCGACGCATCGTACGCATCACAATCGGCTCACCGTCAAGCGGCAGGAACTGTTTGGGCACCGCCGTCCCCATGCGCAGGCCGGAACCGGCCGCCACCACGATTGTTAATACAGTGTGCATAAGTTGCAATTTCCTCCCAAGATAGACAAAACGAGGCGGTACCTCAACCCAAGAAGTACCGCCTCCCAACAAAACCTCATTACTGCACGCGAACCCGACCCGACGCCGTATTGCCGGCCACCTGTTCGTCATACATCGCCGCGCAACGCACTGCCGGCAACGTATAATCCCCCGCATAGGTCGCATTGAGGCGCGTGCGTATCGTCACCGAAGCCCCGGCGGACAACTGTTCGATATAGCTGTCCACGCGGTCGTCACGCACATCCTGATAGGTGACCCCCGCCGCAAAATCGCCGCTCGGACGTATCTCCCATCCTGAGGCCATCGGCTCGGTCAGCATCAGATTGAAAACAGGTTCCGCCGTCCGATTGGTGACCGTCACCTCCGAGATAAAGTCCGTACCCTGCTCCAGCGATGCCACCTCGATGGGCTGTCCCGCCTCGTTCAGGTAACGCACCGACACCTCCAGCCCGTTCATGGCTGCCGCCACCTCACGCCCCGAGGCAATACCCGAGGTCACAGCTCGAATATAGAGCGTACCCTTCGTATGGTTCGTCACGGAGAGTTTCCCGGCTCCGGGATTATCCCACTCACCGGTCCAGAGCATCTTGCCCGACGAAGCCGCCACCTGTCCGCGCCGTCCGGCTGCACTCCACTCAAAGTCGAGCGCCGAGCCCTGACCGTTGCGCGTCATGTATTCACCCATGGCTATCATACACCAGGCCGTGGTCTGGGTGCTCATCCACTCGTCGGAAGAGAGTTGTCGGGCTATGCGTTGAGCCAGCTGCGCCGCTTCGCCCGAGCGACCGAGCAGCGTTTCTCCGAGCAGTTGCACCGCCTCGGCCCGTTCGGTCGAACCGTAGGTCATCACCCGTTGTGCCAACACCGCTTCTCTGTCGGTCAGCGAATCGGCCGCCAGTTTCGCCTCTGCCACCACCGTCCGTCCCACATCATTCCGCCCGGCCGCTGCATAGGCCGAAGCCAGCATCCAGCGCGCTTCCCGGGTCATGGCATCACTCTGCCGCAGGCGGTTCATGGCTCCCATTTCCGGTTTTCCGGCCAGCGCCAGCACGTAAAGTTGGTATGCCTGTATCAGGTTCAGCGGTTCGTTTTCCGACACATTCCACCGCACGGCCGAACTGCGTACGGCAGCCAGCAGACGGTCATAGACCCCCGCAGGCATGGAATAGCCGTTATGGCCGGCCACGGTCATAAAGTGCAGCGCATAGACCGAGCCCCAGGCGCTCGGTGAACTTGCCCCCGGCCAGTAGCCCATGGCACCGTCAGGCGTAGCATATTGCCGATACTTGTTCAGCACCATCATCACCTTGCTTCGTGCCGTGGCCTGTTCGTTGGCCGTGAGGTCAGCCATCCGCGGCAGGTAGAGCAGCGGGAAGGCCGTGGAGGTAATCTGTTCGATGCACCCGTATGGGTAGGCCGAGAGGTAGGCCAACCGCTGTGCCGCCCCGATGGGCTGCATCGACGACACTTCGAGCATCAGCCGTTGCGTGCCGGGCATCCCCACCGCCGAGGCCGTTCCGTTCCAAGTTTTTCCGGAAGCCACCGTATAGCTCTGTCCCTGGATAACGGGCTGTTCGAGCGTCCGTAACGGAATATCCATTCCGTAATGCGAGGTTCGCCCACCGCCCGTGGTGGTCAGCTCAATATGCCCGCCAGCCGCATCGGTCGGCACCACATCGTTCACCCGCAGACGGAAGAGCACCACGCGGTCTCCCTTCTCGTTGATGGTCACATTTTTGCGAGCATCGCCCACCACCGTAAAGAGCGTTTTGTCCACCGTAATGGTGGTCGCGACCTGTCCGAGTCCATCTTGTGTAGCAATCAGGGTAGCCGGCACCACCACCTCATCGCCCGGCGCTACGCTGCGCGGAGCCGACCCGAGCACCATCAGCGGTGCCCGCACAGCCACCGATTTGTCGGCCGAGCCCCAGGCCCCGTTTCCGCTATCCGCCTCGGGAGCCACGGCCACCACCATCACCCGCACCCGACCCATGTAGGCCGGTAATTGCACCTTATGGGTCGCTTTTTGTCCTGCCTTGAGTTGGAACGTGCCGAGATAGCGCACCACGGGCGGGAAACGATGGACCGAGGCTTTGGCCGCCGGATTGAGGGCGGCATCCCCCCCAATGGCAAACATCTGTTCGATGCGGCCGCCATAGGCTCCCAACACGTTGTTATAGATATCCCACGTGGAGACTCCCAGCGCCACTCGGGCATGGAACGCCTCCCAGGGATTGGGCGTACGGAAACGGGTGAGGTCCAGCAACCCTTCGTCCACCACGGCCAGCGTATAGGCACAGGACTGTCCGTTCTTTTCCGAGACCACGAGCGACATTTCCGATTCGGGGAGCACCTCGTCCGGCGCGGCAATCACCATTTCCAGACGGCTTTGCCCCGAGGAGACCTCCATCGGGACAATCCCGTAGAGACGCACGGGCAGGTCGTTTTTCACCGAGCCGTAGGGCTGAAGCAGCGTCACATTCAAGTAGACGTTGGGCTGCATGTCTGCCGTGACCTCGAACGTGTATTGGGTTTGCCCGTCATGGTCGCACTCCACGGGGAAGGTACGCAGCACCCTCGAACCGTTTTCGACCGAGATGATGGCTCGGGCTCCCTGTACGGCAGGGAAGCTGACGGTAGCCTGTTCACCGACCGTATAGTCGGCCTTGTCGAGCGAGACAGCCAGACGCATCGCCCCACCGCCGTCGTACTGACGGTTGCCGTAGTCGGGCCAGTCCATATAGACCAGTACGGCCGATTCGTGTCCGCTCTCGACATCACGTGCCGTCACGTAGTAGGTTCCCCACTCCTCTTTCGGAATGGTGAGTTTGTAGGAGGCACGTCCGCCGGCTGCCGAGGTTTCGACCTCATCGTGGCGCACGGGAGTCAAGTCACGGTCCGAGACGTAGCGGGCCAGTTCGTTGCGTTCGGCACTCCACCACCAGTACCAATCGACCTTGTAGACATTCACTTCGACCGTTCGCCGCCCGGCCACCGCACCGTCGGGCGTGACGGTCGCTATGCCGAACGTGTACTCCTTGTCCGTATCGAGTCGGTCATCGGCTCCTTCGGGCGGACGGATACCCACATAGGAGGTAAAGGGCGAATAGAGCATCGTTTCGCCTGCGATGCTGGCCTCTCCGGAGGGATCGAAGAGGCGGGTCGTAATGTTGGCCTGCAGCATACCTCCGGCCCGTTCTCCGCCGTTGAGCACCGCTTCGATACGGGCATCGCCGCGGGCATCGGTCATCCCCGTAATCGGGGTAGCCCGTTCGGGCGTGAAGGTACGATAGGCGTTATCGAAACGGTAGTCGGGGAAACGGTCGAAGGAGTGCCGCACAGCCACAAACTCCGTCTCTATTGTGTAGCGCAGGTCGCCGGCACGGGCTCCGGTGAGCCACTCGCCGTGGAGTGTCGCATCGAGCGGTTCACCCCGCTGGATATATTTTTTCGGAAATTTCAGGTCGATTTTCAGGCGGTTCGGCTTCACAGCTTCGACCCGCAGCCGTTTCGAGAAGGTTGCCCCGCCGACGGTCACCGTCGCGTTCCACACCCCGGTCGGCGCTCCCGCATCGGTAGCGAGCAGGAAGCTGTATATCCCGCCCGTATTTTGCGTAGCTACCCGCCGCTGATAGAGTTGTCCGAGCGGCGTGCGCAATTCGACCGTCACGGGATGCTCCTTGGGCAGCGAGCCGCCCGCTGCCACAAAGTTCAGGTAGATGGAGTCACCGGGGCGCCACACCCCCCGTTCGGTCCAGATAAAGCCCCGCAGCCCCTGCTGCACCTGTTCGCCCGAGACATCGAACGTCGAGGTCGAAAGTTCCGACCCGGCATTCACTTTAAGGTAGGTGCGTTGTTCATCCTTCGACACCACGGCATAGTAGGGTCGTCCCTTCTCATACCGTACCGCGACCTTTCCATCGCCGTCCGTCACACCCCAGCCGACCGATTGTCCCTGGAAGTTGTGCAGTTCGACCCGTGCATCCTTTATCGGCTTCGTGGTGGCGATACTGTGCACCAGGAAGAGCATCTGCGGTTCACTGCCGGCTTTGGCCACCACGCCAAGGTCACTGACCAGCAGATTACGTTCCACGGTTTTGTTGAAGTAGTAGCTTGGCGTGCAGGGGTCGTTGCGGTCGCGCCAGCGGTAGTCACTCCAGTCGTACCGGGCACTCATCCAGTAATAGCCCCCTTCGTCGAACTGTTCCTGCATCTGTTGGAAACGCATTTCGTCCTGTCGTTGCGCCTCCTGGGGGGTGATGCGTTCCGCCATGGGGATACAGGGGAGAGCTGCCATCGAACGGTCGAACGAGAGGACAATGCGGTACATCGCTCCGGGTTCGGGCTTCACCAGGGCATCCAGGTCGAGCGAATAGGTTGCCCAATGGCGCAGTTTCTGAGTTCCACCGCCATCGAGGAAGATGGTTTTTGTAGCCACGGGTCGCGCCACCTGCATCAGGTTACCGCTGCTGTGGTCCGAGAGGTCACTCTCCTGAAGGAATTGTCCGACGGAGGCTTCGGGGATGCGGAAGACATCGACCCGCACCGCCCGCAGCCCCACAGCCTGGAAGGGGACTCCCTGCCCCTTGGTATCGCCATCGACCAGCGCCGAGACGGGCGGCACCACCGTTCCTCCACCGACAAACCGCACGGCAGGAGCGCTGTTTTCAATGACCACAGACTGTTTGAGGGTTTCGCCCAGTGTGGAGCCGTCTTCGGCCCGCACCGACCCTTCGACCAGCAGTGTCACGGTCGTCGAAGGCTCATCCTCGTCAAGCGACAAGGGGTCGATATAGAGATTGACCACATTCCCCTCAACCTGCCGTACCGTCACCAGACGTTCCAGACGGATAAGTCCGTCGAGGTCCTGAGCAGGGTCGAGACGCCGCGTAAAACGCACCTCTACGTATTTCTCCGGCTCCGTCACGTACGCCACCGAATGCAGAGCCAATCCGCTTTCGGCCTTCGGCAGGAGCACTTGCAGGAGTTGCTGTCGGTCGTAGCCCGCTTTTTTGTCTTTGACCGTCAGGGTCAGCTGTTCGTCCTGTTTCGGGGCCTGAATCCCCGTAATCACAAAGGTATGGGTGCAACGGTCAGCGCTGTGCATCCAGTGCACCGTTCCCCCGTTGAGATGGTCCCAGACCACCATCTGCCGAATGCGTGTCGAATCCTCGCCGTCGGCCGTAAAGAGCGTCCCTTCGACCGTAAAGGTCTTGTTCTCTTCGACCGTAAAGGCGGTCAGCTCAGCCGAGGCTTCAGCCGGCAGGGTCTGGAACGAGAAAGAGAACTCCCGTGCTTCGGGATGAGTCGGCAGCAGCCCTTTGAGGTCCATCCGCACGGTATAGAGAGTTCCCCGTTCGAAAGCACTCTCGGGGGTAAATATCAGTTTGCGGGCATCCTCAGCCGAAATGCTCCACTGCCCCTTCA
>NBJMC04203__coassemble_765_pt1 | contig 15865 bp, 12 predicted proteins | sample NBJMC04203__metabat2_high_PE_019 | metagenome-assembled genome bin NBJMC04203 | reverse complement strand
CGTCGGAACCACCCGCTTCGGATTGTCAATCTCCACCAACTTGTTGAGCCGCTCGTCCGGAACGGTTATCACCCCCACGTTCGGCTCAATGGTGCAGAACGGGAAATTGGCCGCCTGTGCCTTCGCATTCGACAAACAGTTGAAAAGGGTCGATTTGCCCACATTCGGCAAACCCACTATACCACATTGAAGTGCCATATCGGTTTCTTAAAAGAAGATAATGTTTGTATGAGCCTCCAAAGATACGCCTATTTTTATACTTTTTACCATTTTCACCCCCTCTCACCTCGAATCCCCCCGCACAGCACAAACATCATCCAACCGCTTTCCCTTCACAAATGAACTGAAACAATCTGCCCGGCATGAAAAATAGTGTCAGAAATTGGAGGTTTCATTTTTTTTTCGTAACCTTGAAGTCAAATATGGAGTATTGTTCATGGACAACGCCTTACTGAAACAACTCATCGAACAACATCGCCGTGTGGTGATTCCCGATTTCGGAGCCTTTCTCAAAAAAGAATCTCCCGAAGGAGAATCATTGGTATTCAGCCCGTTCCTGCGCAAGGATGACGGCATGGTTACCGATGCCCTGGTGCAGGAGTACGGAGTCGAAACGGACGACGCCCGGGCCATGGTCGGCGAGTTTGTCATCTACCTGCGTCAATCGCTGGCCTCGACAGGCAGATACTATATCGAAGGAGTCGGGATGCTGAAAGCCGATGCCAACGGTACCGTAACCCTCGTGGAGGGTGAGACCCCGGAACCGGAAACCGTCGAACCCGAACCGATACCCGAACCGAAACCGACACCCACGCCGGTACAACCCATTCCTCAACAGGTACAACAAGGCCCGGCCACAACCTACAACCGTCCGGTACAGCCTACCCCGGCACCGGTACCAACACCGACACCCATGCCCGGAATGACCCGGCCGCAGTCGATACAGGTGCAGGCCCCTGTGCCGCCGGTTCAGCAGATACAACAGACACCGCCCCCGACACCTCCCGTACCGCCCGTGCAGCAAATGCCGTTGCAGACGGGAAGCTATACGGGCGTACCGCCAATGCCCATGAACGGCGGTTATGTCCAACGGGGAGCCATACCCGGTCAACAGCCCTATCCGCCCGTGCCACCCGCAGGACAGCAACCCCTGCCCGGACAGATGTCGCAACGCAATATGCAGCAGCCTCCTCTCGGCGGGCAGCCTACGAATACTCCGCCTGCCATGCGCGGCGGGCAACCACCGGTTCCGGGACAGATGCCCCAGCGGAACATGCAGCAGCCCATGGGAGGCGGTGCACCCTCCATGCGCGGAGGACAGGCCGTGCCGATGGGCGGAGGAAATGTACCTCCGCGCGGGCCGCAGGAGGCACGCGGGCAACGGATGAACCCACAGGGCGGAAACAACGGACGCGGACCAGGCAATCCCGGCGGCCCCAATGCCAAAGCCCAACAGGGACAACGGCGCCCGATGCCCCCCAAACGTAAACAGCCCAAAACAAAAACCGACATTTGGCTGATTGTGGCGATTATCGCCGCATTGATTGTGATTGCCATTATGGTCTACGGGTTTATCAATACGGGACACGGTGACCTCGACATGGAGATGATTAATGCCAATATGGCACCGATTGAAGATACCGTAACCATTGTCGTGCCGGATGGCGGAGAGAGTGTGCAATAACTTTGGGAATATTCAAGAGGCGATGTTTGGCACAATCCATGTATAATATCATGGTATCTCGAAGCCTAAACGTTCCGTAAATAACTACGCTCACCACACACTGACACACCGCAAAGAGGGAGGACGCGTTCCTTCCTCTTTGCTTATATACAGATATACCCCGTTCACTCCCTCTTTTTCAAAACGTACCCATGACACCTCCGATAAAACGTCTAATGCAGCTGTTGCTCCTGCTCCTCGGCTGTCCAGCCCTTACCCTCGCCCAACCCCGCACCTTAACCTTCGACCGCGACAGCACCGGACAACTCTCCGCGACCCTTGCCCACCACACCCTGTATCGCGACGGGGTACGCGGCACGGCGCTCGACCTGAGCGCCCGAGCCGCCTGCCGCACACCGTTGGTGCTCGACTCGATGAGCTTCACGGCCAACGGCAAACAAATCTACGGCATCGCCCTCTGGGTACGTACCCCGGCAGGAGCACTGCCGGGGAGCGCTGGTGCGGTCATTGCCACCAACGTGGACAAAACGGCCAAAGCCGGCGGTTTCACCATCGGTGCATCGGCCAACGGTTCGTGGTACGCCGGGTTCACCGACAACAACGGCAACAGCCTCTGGTACGAGCCCACCCCCGCCCGACAACCCCTGAACGACGGCCGCTGGCACCTGCTGGCACTGACCTACAGCAAACGGCTCGACAAGGCCCGTTTCTACTACGACGGACAGAACGTCGCCATCTACAACCTCAACGAACTGGGCCCCATCAACGGACGGGGCAAAATACGGTTGGGTGGCGCCGACAGCACCGAATGGAACGCTTTTAACGGCCAAATCGACGAATTCACCCTCTACGACCGCATCCCCACCCCCGAGATGCTGTTTCGGCTCTACTCGTCATACTACACGCGGGCCCGCCTGACCCCGCTGCCCGACAGCCTCGCAGAACTGAAACTCATGGCCTTCAACATCTGGCACGGGGGCCGCGAAACCGGTGCCGAGGTAGGCCCGCAACGCGTGGCCGACCTCATCCGCCGCTCGGGTGCCGACGTGGTGGGACTTATCGAGACCTACGGCTCGGGACCGGCCATTGCCGATGCACTGGGCTACTACCTCTACCTGCACAGCTCGAACCTCTCTATCCTGAGCCGGTATCCCATCGGCCGGACCTATGATTTTTTCCATCCGTTCAACTGCTCGGCGGCACGCATCCGCGTCAGCAAAACGCAGGCCATCCACTACGTCAATCTATGGCTCCACTACCTGCCCGACACCCAGCAACAGCTGGAGCAGGGCATGAAACCCGACTCGATAGTGGGACAGGAGTGGACTACCCGTGCCGGGGAATTGAAACAAATTTTGCACGATGCCGATTCGGTGGGATTTCTTTCGGGCGATGTGCCGACCTTCGTATCAGGGGATTTCAACAGCGACTCCCACCTCGACTGGATACGGGCCACACGCCACCTCCATCGGGGATATGTCCTGCCGTGGCCGACCAGTCAGTTGATGGCCGATGCGGGTTTTCAGGATGCCTATCGGGTTTGTTACCCCAACCCCAAGACACACCCCGGTATCACCTGGTCGCCGCTTATCGACGCGGCCGACAGCAGTGCCCTGCGCTACCGCATCGACTTTATCTACTACAAGGGGCCCGGTGTAGTGCCGCGCGAGGTGGAGGTCATTGACACCCACCCGATACGTTACCCGTCGGACCACGCGGCAGTGGTAGGCACGTTCGACCTTCCTGTTCACGCGCTGCATTAGAAAAAGCGGAAAATCCGAGAATAATCCCGTACCTTTAGGGTCGTTTGCCGCGAGGCTTCACCCCACGAATACCCACAAACCGCATGAAACGCTATTTGTACGGCCCGCTGACGCTGATGGCGGCAGCGGCCACCAGTTGCCAAAGCACCATGACCATTCAAACGAAACCCTATCCCGAGACCCGTCGCGACACCACCGTGCGCGACAACTACCACGGGACGATAGTCGCAGACCCCTACCGTTGGCTCGAAGACGACAACTCGGCCGAAACGGCCGAATGGGTCCGCGCACAGAATGCCGTCACGCAGGATTACCTGAGCCAGATACCCTACCGTGACCAGATTCGCGAACGGCTCACCCAGCTCTACGACTACCCGAAGGAGGGAACCCCGTTCCGTGTCGGAGAGTACTACTTTTTCTACAAAAATGACGGTCTGCAGAACCAGAGCGTCCTCTACTACCAGAAAGGGCTGGACGGGACGCCCGAGGTCTTCCTCGACCCCAACACCCTCTCGGATGACGGTACCGTGGCCCTGAACACGGTCACCTTCTCCAAAGACGACCGCTATGCCGCCTACTCCGTCTCGAAATCGGGCTCGGACTGGGTCGATATCCATGTCATGGAGGTCGCCACGCGCCGACAACTCCCCGACAAAATCGAATGGGTCAAGTTCAGCGGAGCCAGCTGGGGCGACGGAGGGTTCTATTACAGCCGCTACGAAGCCCCCGCCCCGGGCACCAGCGCCTACTCCGCCAAAAATGAATTCCAAAAGGTCTACTTCCACCGTCTCGGCACCGCACAAACCGAAGACCAGCTGGTCTACGAAGACCGTCTCCACCCGCTGCGCTACTTCTCGGGTGAAGTGAGCGACGATTTCCGTTGGCTCTTCATCGTCGCCTCCGAAGGTACCAGCGGCACCGAAATCCTCTACAAAGACCTCACCCACCCCACCGCCCCGTTCCGTACCCTCTTCCGCGGTTTTGCGAACGACTACGCCATTATCGACTGCCGGGACAATCAGGCGCTGGTGCTGACCAACGACAATGCACAGAACTTCCGCCTCGTGTCAGTGGACCTGACCGCTGCGGAGCCTGCCGCCACCATGAAGGACATTATTCCGCAGAGCGACAACCTCTTGCAGTGTGTCACCACGGCCGGCGGGTCGCTCTTCGCCGGATACCTGAAGGATGCTTCGAGCCGCGTCTGCCAATACACGCCGAGCGGAACGCTGGTGCGTGAAATCACCCTCCCCGGCATCGGCACCGTCAGCGGGTTCGACGGCAAGGCGGACGACAAGGAGGTCTTCTACGGCTTCAGCAGCTTCAACGTGCCGCCCACCTCGTACCGCTACTCGCTCGCCGACGGAACCTCGACCCTCTACCGCCAAACGGAGGTATATTTCGACGTCTCGCAGTTCACCGTCGAGCAGGTCTTCTACACCTCGAAAGACAGCACACGCATACCGATGTTCCTGGTCTACAAAAAAGGTCTCCCGCGCGACGGCAAACGCCCCGTCTACCTCTATGCCTACGGCGGTTTCAACATCAGCCGCACCCCCGGGTTCTCGCCCTCGAACATCCTGCTGCTCGAACAGGGCGGAATCTATGCCCTGGCCAACATCCGCGGCGGCGGTGAATATGGCGAGGCCTGGCATCGCGCCGGAATGCTCGACAAGAAACAAAACGTCTTCGACGACTTTATCGCCGCCGCTGAATACCTGATTGCCGAAAACTATACCTCGCCCGAGCACCTGGCCATTGCCGGAGGGTCGAACGGCGGGCTGCTCGTCGGTGCCTGCCTCACCCAACGCCCCGACCTCTACTGCGCCACCTTCCCGATGGTCGGCGTGCTCGACATGCTGCGCTACCACCGCTTCACCATCGGCTGGGGTTGGGTGGTCGAATACGGTTCGGCCGACAATGCCGCCGACTTCCCCTACCTCTACCGCTACTCCCCGCTGCACAACATCCACCCGGGCACCTGCTATCCGCCGACACTCATCATGACCGCCGACCACGACGACCGCGTGGTACCGGCCCACTCGTTCAAGTTCGGCGCGACGCTACAGGCGGCTCAAGGGTGCGACAACCCCATCCTGCTGCGCGTCGAGGCCGATGCAGGACACGGAGCCGGGAAACCCGTCTCGAAAACCATTCAGGAGCAGGCCGACATCTGGTCCTTCTTCCTCTGGAACGCCGGAGTGCGGAAACTGTAAAGCCCCTCTTACCTCCACACTTGTATTATGCTGCGTTCGTTGGGCTCTGTTTTCATGCCCCAACGAACGCTTTTCGTCCCACCACACACCTTTAGAGATACTCACATGATATACTGCGCCGAAGCCTCGCTCGAACAGGTGGCTCTCCACCATGTCGGCAACAAACTCAACGACGACGGTATCCTTCTGTCGCAACGGCTGCTCGAGGTCAGCGACACGGTACGCGAACTGCTGCTCACCTACTTCACCACCCCCTTCACCAAAGAGAACAGCGCCGCCGCATCGGAATACTACCACCTCTACCACGACAACGACCTGTCCCTCAACGAGGTTTACACCTATGCCAGCCGCATCTTCGAGGCGGCTCCCGAGGAGCTCGACACAACCTTTTACGACCAGTCCGTCGCCCTGGCCCAACACCTCTATGCCCAAAGCGAGCACCCCAAAATCAAAGGGGGAGAGTTTTATGTCGCTCTTCTGCGAGGCTGCATTGTGGATGGCGAGACGGTCGATGCCGTGGGGCTCTTCAAATCAGAAAACCCGGAGACCTTTCTGCGGGTATGGCCTGCGGGTGACGGGTTTGAAGTGGAGAGCCAGCGGGGTATCGACATCCATCGGCTCGACAAGGGCTGCCTGATTTTCAACACCGAACGCGAGAACGGCTACCTGGTGGCAGCCGTGGACAACACCAACCGCACCGAAGCGCAATACTGGATGGACGACTTTCTGCACCTGCGCCAGCGACAGGACGACTACTACCAGACTGCAGCCGCATTGGCCCTCTGCAAGAGTTTTGTCACCAAACAGTTGCCGCGCGAGTACGAGGTCTCGAAAGCCGACCAGGCCGACCTGCTCAACAAGTCGGTCGCCTTTTTCAAGGAGAACGAGCGTTTCGACCTCGGAACGTTTGCCTCGGAGGTTATCGGCCAACCGGAGGTCATCGAGAGTTTTCAGAGCTATAAGACGGAATACGAGCAACAGCACGACACGGTGCTCCCCGAACAGTTCGACATTTCGTCCTCGGCCGTCAAACGGCAGTCGCGGGGGTTGAAAAGCGTCATCAAGCTCGACAAGAATTTCCACATCTACGTCCACGGCGACCGTCAGCGCATCCAGCGGGGGTTCGACGAGGCGAGCGGGCTGCACTACTACCAGCTCTTCTTCGACGACGAAGCGTAACCGATGAACCACACGGAATATACTGTCGAACGGATTGTCGCGACGGATGACAAATGGGCACACCGCGACCTGCTTTTGCTGGCCGACCCGTCGGAAGCGATGGTGGCCCGTTATCTGGCCCACAGCGACATGTACCTCTGGCGCATGCCCTCAGGCGTCGTGGTTGGTGAAGCCGTCATCGACCCGCACGGCGAGATAAAAAACCTCGCCGTCGCACCCGCCTTCCAACAACAGGGATGGGGGCGGCGGATATTGGACGACCTCTGCGCCCATTATGCTGAAAAATTCCCCGCACTGACGGTGGGTACCAGCGAGGGCGGCGTCTCCTTTTACGAACGGTGCGGATTCCGCTATTCGCACACGGTCCGAAACTTTTTCACGGACCACTACCCCGAACCGGTGATAGACGAAGACGGCACTCGGTGTCGGGACATGATTTACCTGACGCGGACAACCCGATAGAGAGCCTTCTGCCTTTTCCCGTCAGCAAACGATTTTCCACACCCCCGTCCGTTTTCGTTTTCCACCACGAGCGGCTCGCACATCCGCTGAAGATTCCGTATCTTTGACTCCCGTATGATTGACTTCCAAAAGAAAACCCTCTCCAACGGACTCACCGTCATCGTCCACGAAGACACCTCCACCCCCATGGCGGCGGTAAACGTACTCTACCGCGTCGGGGCCCGCAACGAGGACTACGACCACACGGGCTTTGCCCACCTCTTCGAACACCTGATGTTCGGCGGCTCGGTGAACATCCCCAGTTACGACGAACCCGTCCAGCTGGCCGGAGGCGAAAACAACGCCTTCACCAACAACGACTATACGAACTACTACCTGGCTCTCCCGAAGGAGAACCTCGAAACGGCCCTGTGGCTCGAGTCGGACCGCATGCTGTCGCTGGCCTTCAACGAACACAGCCTCGACGTGCAGCGCAAAGTGGTGGTCGAGGAGTTTGCCCAACGCTACCTCAACCAGCCCTACGGGGATATCTGGCTGCTGCTGCGGCCGCTGGCCTACGAACGGCATCCCTATCGCTGGGCCACCATCGGACGTGACATTGAACATATCCGTCAGGCCTCCATGGAGCAGGTGCGGGCCTTCTTCGACCGCTACTACAAGCCGAACAATGCCATCCTGAGCATTGCGGGCGACCTCCGTGCAGAGCGCGTGTTTGAGTGGGTCGAAAAGTGGTTCGGCGACATTCCTGCGGGTCGCCCGGTGCAGGACGACATTCCCCAGGAGCCCGAGCAGACTGCCCCGCGACGGCTCGAAGTACACCGTCCCGTACCGGCATCGGTTATCTATATCGCATTCCACACGGGTCCCCGCCGCAGCCGCGAGGTGACGGTATGCGACGTCATCTCCGACCTGCTCAGCAACGGCACCTCTAGCCGGCTCTACCAACGGCTGGTCAAAGAGTCCCCCCTCTTCTCGAACGTCAATGCCTACATCTCGGGCGATGTGGACCCCGGGCTCTTTATCGTCACCGGGCACGTGATGCCCGACGTACCGCTCGACGAGGCCGAACAGGCTCTTTGGCAAGAGCTCGAACGGATGAAAAACGAAACCGTCGGCGAATACGAATTGGAAAAGGTCAAAAACAAGTTCGAGGCAAACAACGTCTTCGGCGAAATCAACGTCCTGAACAAGGCGATGAACCTGGCCTATTTCGAGATGTTGGGCGATGCGGCGTGGATTAACAGCGAAGTGGAGGAGCACAACTCGGTCACCACCGACGAAATCCGCTCGACCGCACAACGCATCTTCCGCCCCGAAAACAGTTCGACGCTGCGCTACGTAGCCGACCCTTCGGCTGCGCCCACTGCATCGGATGAGGCGTAACTGCGCCCATATTTCCAATTTCCTCCCGCACCAAAGCGCTACCACAGAGAGACCATGTTAGACCGCACCATACAACCCCCGTTCCGCATCCCCGACCGACTCGATATCCCGACGGCCCAAACCGTCACCCTGTCGAACGGCATCCGATTGTGGACCATTCACGCCGGAACCCAACCGCTCATTCGGCTGAGCCTGGTGTTCCGTGCCGGCACCCGATACCAGTCGACCGCCTTCACCGCCTCGGCTGCGCTGAACCTGATGAGCGAAGGAACTGCCCGCTATACAGCAGCCCAAATTGCCGAGTTGTTCGACTTTTACGGCATCTACTACGACACCTCGATTGACCGCGACTATGCCGTGGTGACAGTCAGCTGCCTCAGCCGCTTCCTCCCCAAAACGCTGGAGATACTGGGCGAGATACTCTTCGAACCGCAGTTCCCACCGCGGGAACTGGAGATTTATGCCTCGAAACGCAAACAACAGCTCCTTATCGAACGCGAAAAACCTTCGTATCAGGCTCGGGAGCTCTTTTCTCAAGGGTTGTTCGGCGCCGACCACCCCTACGGACGCAGCTCGGCCGCCGCGGAATACGATGCGCTGACCACCGACCTGCTGCGGAATTTTTATGAGACCTACTACACGGGCGGCAACCTCTTTGCCGTGGTTTCGGGCGACCTGCCGACGGCTCATGTAGAGACCATCCGTGCCTTTCTCGACCGTTTTACAGCCACCGTACCGCCTGCCGACCCGGGCGTACCCCCCACCCACTCCACGCCGCTGCTGCGCGAAAAACGCGACGGAGCGCTCCAGTCCTCCATCCGCATCGGCAAGGTGCTCTTTCCCAAGGGGCACCCCGACTTCAACGGCATGCAGGTGGCGGCCACCATACTCGGAGGCTATTTCGGTTCGCGGCTGGTCAAAAACCTGCGCGAAGAGAAGGGATACACCTACGGCATCTACTCCGCCATGCTGAACATGCAGCACACAGGCTACTTCGCCGTGGCCTCGGACGTAACGGCCTCGGCCACCGATGATGCGGTGGCCGAGATTCTCCGCGAAGTGGAACGGCTCCGCACGGAACCCGTGCCGGCCGCAGAGCTCGAGATGGTGCGCAACATCATCATCGGCGAGATGATGCGCATTCTGGACGGTCCGTTCGGGATTGCCGACGTGACGATTGAAAACGTACAGTGCGGGGCCACCAACGAAGCCGTCTCCGCCTTCTTCGACGAGGTGCGGAGCATCACCCCCGAACGCATTCGGTCGCTGGCCGAGCAGTGGCTCGACCCTGCGACCTTCACCACCGTGATTGTCGGTGCATAAGCCTCGCTCCGACACCCCATACCCCCAAAAACAACCACGCTATGTATATCGCCATCGCAGGAAACATCGGCAGCGGCAAGACCTACCTCACCGAGTTGCTCAGCGAACGCCTCGGCTGGGAGGCGCAGTTCGAAGAGAGCGAAAACCCCTATATCGGTGATTTTTATGAAGACATGCACCGTTGGGCATTCAATCTTCAGATCTACTTTCTCGGCAAGCGCCAGCGCCAAATCGATGCCATCGCGGCACGGCCCGAGGGTGAGCATGTGGTAGTGGACCGCACCATCTATGAGGATGCGCGTGTCTTCGCCACCAACCTCCATCAGGCAGGTCTGCTCGCCACGCGCGACTATACCACCTACATGCAGCTCTATGAGTTTACGGTGGCCAACCTGTTGCGCCCGACCCTGCTGGTCTACCTGCGTGCCTCGGTTCCTACGCTGGTGAGCCAGATTCAACGTCGCGGACGAGCCTACGAAGCCTCTATCGATGCCGACTATCTCGAAGGACTGAACCAGCTGTATGAGAGTTGGATTGCCGATTATGACGGTCCGAAACTGATAGTGGACGTGGACCGCGAGGATTTTGTGACGGACCCTGCGGCCCGCGAAGCGATTCTTTCACGCATCGAACAGCATGTCCATGGTCTCGAACAATAACACAAACAAGATGCAGACCGCTCTGCCTGCCGCTTTTGTCGAGCAGGTCGGCACGACGCATCCGGGACTGGTGGAGAGTCTCGAGACAGAGTCTCCTGTCAGCGTGCGTTTTAATCCGACGAAACCGTATCGACTGCCGGCCTCGCTGGCAGGCTCACCCGTGCCGTGGTGCGAGGCGGGCGAAGCCTGCTACCTCACCGAACGACCCGTGTTTACGACCGACCCGGCCTTTCATGGCGGCGCTTATTACGTACAGGAGGCCGGGTCAATGTTCGTGGGCTGGCTCCTGCGCAGGCTGATGGCACAGGGGGAGGTACCCGCGACTCCGCGGGTGCTCGACTTGTGTGCTGCCCCGGGCGGAAAAACCACCCATTTGGCCTCGATTGTGGGCACCGAGGGGATTGTGGTGGCCAACGAGGTGATTCGCACACGCGCCAAGACACTGGCCGAGAACGTCCAAAAGTGGGGTACGGGCAACGTAGCCGTTACCTCGAACGACCCGACAGCCTTCGGGCAGGGGCTGCCCGAATTTTTCGACGTGGTGGTGGTCGATGCCCCCTGTTCGGGCGAGGGGATGTTCCGCAAGGATATGGGCGCACGGGCCGAGTGGTCGCCCGAGAACGTACAGTTGTGTGCGGCCCGGCAGCGTCGCATCCTCAGCGATGTTTGGGAGGCATTGCGCCCCGGAGGCATCTTGATTTACAGCACCTGCACCTTCAACGCACAGGAGGACGAAGAGAACGCCGCCTGGATAGCAGAGGAGTTGGGCGGTGAGCTCCTCCCCATGGAGGATGTTCCCGCAGGTATCGAGGTTGGAACGCTGCATGGAAATTCTGTCGGATGGCACTTTTTCCCCCATCGCGTGCAGAGCGAGGGATTTTATGCGGCCGTCATCCGCAAAAACGGCTCCGCCCCGCGCCATACCCCAAAAGCCAGGCCCTCACGCGCCCTGACCCCTGTTCGGGGGCAGGGCGAGGGTCGTTTGGCGCAATGGCTTGCGCCAAACGACCCCGTCGAACACTATCGCCTCGCGAGCGACGAAAAAACCGTCTACGGTTTTTCGTCGCCGATGCTCGAAACCGTGACAGCACTGCTCAACGGTCGTTTCATCCTCCTCTACTCGGGCGTTCAACTCGGGGAGTGGATACGCGAATCGCTCAAAGCGAGCCACAGCCTGGCCCTCTATGCCGGCGTGAACCGTTCCGCTGTGCCAACGGCAGAGCTCACCGAAGCCGCTGCCCTGGAGTACCTCCGCAAAGGCAGTTCCGCAGCACTTCTGCCGCCTGACCTGTTTGCCGAAGGGCTCAACCTGGTTACTTTTCAGGCAATTGCCCTCGGATGGGTCAAACGCATCGGCGGACGATACAACAACCTGTATCCATCCTCGTGGCGCATCCTGCACTATTAAAGCGCAGACAGAGCCACCTCATTGTCACAGTCACATGCCCCCGAGACCGTGACATTACCCCCCGCGTCCCTTTTATTTTCAGTTTTTGCGAAAAACAATCATAATAATTCGTACCTTTGCGCCGTTCGTTACCACGGACAAGCAAACATATCGTGGAAAGATTTGGGTCGATTGCAACCACGCGAAAAAATGCTAAAGCACACGCACCCCTCGGTACTCGGGGCTGTTTGAAGCAATCCGCTTCGGTGCGCTTTTCTCTTTTGCCGGTTGCCAACGGGGCCTCTTCGCAGAGTTTTTCTCCCTCGTACCATTTCCCTCTTCCCTGCCACGGTTGTCTGCTTCAGCAATGAATGTCAAACGATTAAAACCGTATCAACCCAATGGGATACCTCTTCACATCGGAATCCGTGTCCGAAGGACACCCCGATAAAGTAGCCGACCAGATTTCAGACGCCATTCTCGACGAATTTCTCCGCCACGACCCCCAATCCAAAGTGGCCTGTGAAACCCTCTGCACCACGGGACTGGTGGTGGTCAGCGGCGAAGTGAAATCGAACGCCTACGTCGATATTCAGAATACCGTGCGGGGCGTCATCGAACGCATCGGATACACCCATGCCGACTATATGTTCGAATCGAAATCGTGCGGCGTGCTGTCGGCCATTCACGAACAGTCGCCCGACATCAACCAGGGAGTCGAACGCGCCGAAAAGGATGAACAGGGCGCCGGCGACCAGGGCATTATGTTCGGCTACGCCTGCCACGAGACCAAAGAGCTGATGCCGGCCTCGCTGATGCTCTCGCATATTCTGCTGATGGAGCTGGCCGACATCCGTCGCGAGATACCACAAAGCGGCGTGATGGCCTACCTGCGCCCCGACGCCAAATCACAGGTAACGGTCGAATACGATGACAATCACCAGGCAAAACGCATCCATACGATTGTTATCTCGACCCAGCACGACCCCGATGTCACCCAACAGCAAATCGAGGCTGACGTGCGCAACATCCTGATGCCCCGCGTCAAGAAACGGCTCGAAAAACGGGGTAACGCACTGCTGCTGAGCCTGATTCACGACGACTACATCCTGCACGTCAATCCGACCGGAAAGTTTGTTATCGGGGGGCCGCACGGCGATACGGGGCTCACGGGCCGCAAAATTATCGTGGACACCTACGGAGGCCGCGGAGCCCACGGCGGGGGAGCCTTCTCGGGCAAGGACTCTTCGAAGGTAGACCGTTCGGCCGCCTATGCCACCCGACACATTGCCAAAAACATGGTAGCGGCAGGAGTAGCCGAAGCGGTGCTGGTGCAGGTGGCCTATGCCATCGGCATTGCACGGCCTGTCAGCATCTTTGTGGACACCTACGGCACCTCTCACGTCGGACTGACCGACGGCGAGATTGCCACGAAAATCGGAGAACTCTTCGACCTGCGCCCGGCCAAAATCGTGGAACGTTACGGCCTGAAGAATCCGATATTCTCGCCCACGGCGGCTTATGGCCATTTCGGTCGGGAGCCGTATGTCGAAAACGGCATCCAATTTTTCGGATGGGAAAAATTGGATGAAGTGGAACGATTGCGCGCAGCGTTCGGGTTGTAGCAACAAACCCGAACGCTGCGGAAACGGCAGGTTTTGAAGCCCCGGGCTTCAAAACCTGCCGTTTCCTTTATACCTTTGCAACAAAACGACGCACAACACCATGGAAGAACAGATACAACAGGCGCTGGAGGTCCTCAAGCGAGGAGGCCTCATCCTCTACCCGACCGACACGGTATGGGGCATCGGCTGCGACGCGACGCAGGCCGATGCCGTGGCCCGTATCTTCGCCCTGAAACGACGCGACGACGCCAAAAGCATGATTGTCCTGCTCGACCGCCCCGAACAGGTGGTACGGTGGGTGCAGGAGGTTCCTTCGGTGGCGTGGGAGCTATGGGAAGCGGCCGAAGGCGCCAACCCGCTGACTCTGATTCTGCCCGAAGGACGCGGCGTGGCCGAAAACCTCCTGCCTGCGGGAAAAACGCTGGCCATCCGACTCGTACAAAATGAATTTTGCAAACGGCTGATTCATCGTCTGGGGCGTCCGCTGGTCTCCACCTCGGCCAACCTGAGCGGCGAGCCTACCCCGGCTACCTTCGACCAAATCCCCGCCGTGATTCGCGAAGGGGTCGATTGGGTTGCAGACACCTCGATGGAGGAGCCCTCAGCCACCCACAAGGCATCGTCCATCATCCGGCTGGACAGGGACGGCAGCTTTACGATTCTGCGAGCCTGAGAGGAGACAGTCCACACCTCCCGTTTCGGCTTTTTTGTTATATTTGTATTCTACTTAACCCAACGATTTATCAATACCCAATCCAACATGAGCTACAATAACGACCCGCGTATCGTGATGACCCTCGATGCCGGGGGTACCAATTTTGTTTTCGGCGCCATCCGCGGCTGCGAAGAGGTGGTGGAACCCATCCATCTGCCCTCGGCAGCCAACAACCTGGAATTGAGTCTGGCCAACCTGGTCAATGGTTTTCACGCCGTACGGTCACGGCTCAAGGAGGCTCCCGTGGCCATCAGTTTTGCCTTTCCGGGCCCGGCCGACTACCCGAACGGCATCATCTGGAACATCGGCAACCTGCCCGCCTACAAGGGAGGTGTTGCCGTAGGACCGATGCTGGCAGCGGAGTTCGGCATTCCGGTCTTTATCAACAACGACGGCGACCTGTACGCCTATGGCGAAGCCATCAGCGGCTACCTGCCCTGGGTGAATGCCCAACTCGAAAAGGCAGGAAGCCCGAAACGCTACCACAATCTGGTGGGGCTGACCCTCGGTACGGGCTTTGGCGGGGGGATTGTCCGCAACGGCCACCTCTTCCTGGGCGACAACTCGGCGGCTGCCGAGGTGTGGCTGCTGAGCCAACGCTATCACCAGGAACAGAACATCGAAGAGTCGATTAGCATCCGCGCCGTTCGCCGTGTGTACGGCGAACTGACGGGAACCCCTGCAGACAAACTCCCCACTCCAAAAGACATCTACGAAATCGGAACCGGCGAAAAAGAGGGCGACCAGGCTGCTGCCCAGGAGTCGTTCCGCCGCATGGGACAGGCACTGGGCGATGCGCTGTGCAACGTGCTGACCATCGTGGACGGGATTGCCGTCATTGGCGGCGGTGTGGCCGGTGCCCGCAGCCTCTTCGTTCCGGCCATGATGGACGAGATACACAGCCACTTTACGGGTGCTACGGGCGCATCGTTCCCGCGTCTGGCGCAAAAGGCCTTCTATCTGGAGGATGAAGCCCAGATGGCCGAATTCCTGCAGGGCGAAGTGAAACAGATTCAGATTCCGAACACCAACGAACGGGTTACCTACGACTCGATGCCCCGCGTGGGTATCGGTTTCTCGCGCATCGGGACGAGCAAGGCCATCAGCATCGGGGCTTATGCCTTTGCGCTGAGTGCGCTGGACCGGGCGTAGGGTCAAGTTTTTTTCGCATCCAACATGTATCAATCATGCGCGGGGCCTTTATATGGAGGGCTTCGCGCATGATTTTTTGCATGTTGATTATTTTGTACGTAAAAATCGCGTCCAAGAATTTGTAAAATTCAAAAAGCATTCGTACCTTTGCACACGAAATAAGACCGCGGGGTGGAGCAGTTGGTAGCTCGTTGGGCTCATAACCCAAAGGCCGGAGGTTCGAGTCCTCCCCCCGCTACTAACAAAAATGGGGATTGTTATCCAATGATAACAACCCCCATTTTTGTTAGGGTTCTACCGAACATCTGAAGCCTCCC
>NBJMC04203__coassemble_698_pt1 | contig 17159 bp, 13 predicted proteins | sample NBJMC04203__metabat2_high_PE_019 | metagenome-assembled genome bin NBJMC04203 | reverse complement strand
AACGGGCCGTGCCGCACCTGGACGATGGGTTGAAACCCGTTCAGCGGCGTATCCTGCACTCCATGAAACGCATGGATGACGGGCGGTACAACAAGGTGGCCAATATCATCGGGTTCACCATGCAGTTCCACCCGCATGGGGATGCCTCGATTGGGGATGCGTTGGTGCAGCTCGGGCAGAAAGACCTGCTTATCGACACGCAGGGGAACTGGGGAAATATCCTGACGGGTGACAGTGCCGCCGCGCCGCGATACATCGAGGCGCGCCTCTCGAAACTGGCACTGGACGTGGTATTCAACCCCAAAACGACCGAGTGGATGCTCTCCTACGACGGCCGTAATCAGGAACCGGTGACACTCCCCGTCAAATTCCCGCTGCTGCTGGCGCAGGGGGTCGAAGGGATTGCCGTCGGGCTCGCTTCGAAAATCCTGCCCCACAACTTTGTCGAACTCCTCGAAGCCTCGATTGCCTACCTGCGGGGCGAAGAGTTTACGCTCTATCCTGACTTCCCGACGGGCGGGATGATTGATTGCTCGAAATACAACGACGGGATGCGCGGCGGGGTGGTGAAGGTGAGGGCTAAAATTGCCAAACAGGACAAAAAAACGCTCGTTATCTCGGAAATCCCCTATGGGAAAAGTACCTCGACTGTCATTGAATCCATCCTCAAGGCCAACGACAAGGGGAAAATCAAAATCAAAAAGGTGGACGACAACACGGCGGCCAATGTCGAGATTGTGGTGCACCTCTCGGGCGACGTATCGCCCGACAAGACCATCGATGCCCTCTATGCCTTTACGGATTGTGAGGTCTCCATTTCGCCCAATGCCTGCGTGATTGAGGACAAAAAGCCGCTCTTCATGGGTGTGAGCGATATGTTGCGGCGGTCGGTCGATAACACCAAAGGACTCCTGAAACGGGAACTCGAGATACGGCTCGGAGAACTGAACGAAGAGTGGCACATGTCGTCGCTCGAACGAATTTTTATCGAGAACCGCATCTACAACTCTATCGAAGAGTGTACCACCTGGGAGAGCGTCCTTGAAACTATTGACCGTGAGCTGACACCGTTCAAGGGGCAGCTGCGGCGTGAGATCACGCGCGAGGATATCATTAAGCTGACGGAAATCAAGATTAAACGCATTTCGCGTTACGATGCCTTCCGTGCCGATGAACTGATACGGAGCATCGAAGCCGAAATCGAAGAGGTGGAACACCATCTGGCGACGCTGACCGACTATACCATTGCCTACTACCAGAATATCCTGAAAAAGTACGGCAAGGGGCGTGAACGCAAGACCGAACTGCGGAGTTTCGATACGATTGAAGCGGCCAAAGTGGTGGTGGCCAATGCCAAACTCTACGTCAATCGGGCCGAAGGGTTCTACGGTATTGGGGCGGGGATGAAGAAAGAGGAGTACGTGTGTGACTGCTCGGACATCGACGACGTAATCATCTTCAATAAACAGGGAAAATATACCATTACGAAGGTCTCCGAGAAGGCTTTCTTCAGCAAGAATATCCTTTATATCGGTGTATTCAAGCGAAACGACGAACGCACCATCTACAACGTGCTCTATCGGGACGGTCTCAAGGGGGCTATTCTGATGAAACGGTGCGCCATCAAAGGGATTACGCGCGACCGTGAGTACGACATCACCAAAGGAACGCCGGGCAGTGAGGTGCTCTACATGAGTGTCAATCCGAACGGTGAGGCTGAAACGCTGAAAATCTACTTCAAACCGCGCCCGCGACTCAAGAAACTCATTACGGAGCTGCACTTCGGTGACTTGGTTATCAAAGGGCGCCAGTCGCAGGGGAATCTCTTTTCGCGGTACGCCATCCACAAAATTACGCTCAAGGAGCGGGGGACTTCGACCCTTGGCGGGCAGAACATCTGGTTCGACCACGACATCAACCGCCTCAATACGGATGGACGCGGTGAACTTTTAGGTGAGTTTGCAGGGGATGACCGACTGATTATCTTTACGAAAGATGCCCAATATTATACCTCGAACTTTGACTTGGGACAGCACTTCCCCGAAAACCTGCTTTTTGTCGAGAAATATGACCCGAACAAAATTTATACGGTCATTTATATTGATAAAGAGCAGGGGTTGCACTACATGAAACGTTTCCAGGCCGAGCAATGCGACCAGAAACCGCAGCAGTTTGTGGAACCCGAAAACGAGTTCGTGACCATGAACGACGACCGTTATCCGGTGGTGCAACTGCAGTATGGCGGCAAGTACAACGGTCGTTCGCCTGAAGAGGTGGATGCGGATGCCTTTATTGGAGTCAAGAGCCATCGGGCAAAAGGGAAACGGCTCTCGAACCTGACCCTTGAGGAGGTCATTTGGCTCGAACCGTTGCACAAGGAGGCAGAGAATGATACCGCGGGTGGAGAGGATTCTTCTTCGTCCGAGGGGGAGGAAGGGAATAGCGCACCTCAGGCGGAGGGAACCGTAGTGGGGGCTGAAGCGGTCGAAACGGATGAGGATGAAGGGCCAGCCACGGGAAATCAGTTGGAACTTTTTTAATCGGATTGCAACGTTTCGGTAGAGGGTTATGCTGATTTTTCTTGTCGGGTTTATGGGGAGCGGGAAGACAACGCTCGGACGACCGCTGGCGACGCGGTTGAACTATGATTTTATCGACCTTGACCGAGCCATCGAGACGGGCGAAGGCAGGACGATTAGTGAGATTTTTGCCACGGACGGCGAGGCGCATTTTCGTGCTTTGGAGCGAAAATATCTCGAAGAGGTGATTGCTCAGCATAAAAAGGCGGTTATCTCAACCGGCGGGGGAACTCCCTGTTTCAATGAAAACATGCCCTTTATGAACGCCCATGGGGTGACGGTCTACCTGAAGATTGCCCCACGCATGCTGGCTAACCGTCTTTTGGCGGCCAAGGTACGCCGTCCGCTGGTCGAGGGGAAGTCGCCCGAGGAGCTCCTGCGGTATATCGAAGAGACCCTCACCGAGCGCGAAACCTACTACGGACAGGCCAATGTAGTGGTGGGGAATCCCTCGCGGGATGTCTCGCAACTGTTGATGATTCTTGAGCCCTATCTGTCAAATAATTAGTCGAATACAATGGCGAACCTGAAGGATTATTTTTCGCTTGTGAAATTTGCCCATACGGCCTTTGCGCTTCCCTTTGCCCTTATCGGCTATACGCTGGGGGTGCAAGCCGCAGGGTTCAACCCGTGGGTGCTGGTGGGAGTCCTGGCCTGCATGGTCTTTGCTCGCAATGCGGCCATGGGTTTTAACCGACTGGTCGACCGAAAATTCGATGCGAAGAATCCCCGAACCGCTACCCGAGAAATCCCGGCCGGAAAAATCACGGTGCGCGCGGCAACGTGGTTTGTGGTGCTGAATGCTTTGGCTTTTATGGGCGTTGCGGCGCTCTTTAATCCGCTGACGGGGATGCTGTCGCCTGTGGTGCTGGTGGTGCTGCTCGGGTATAGCTACACCAAACGTTTTACCGCTCTCTGTCATCTGGTGTTGGGGCTGGGGCTGGCCATTGCTCCCAGTGCGGCATATATCGCCGTGACGGGAACCCTGGTCATGACTCCCGTATGGCTCTCGGTGCTGGTGCTGACTTGGGTAGCGGGATTCGACATTATCTATGCCCTTCAGGATACCGGCTTCGACCGCGACGAAAAGCTACACTCCATACCTGCAGCGTTGGGGGTGCGGGGAGCGTTGGCCGTAAGCCTCTTGTTGCATGTGCTCTCAGTTGTTATGGTGGTTGTGGTGGGTGCTCGATTGGGCCATACGCTCTTGTACTGGGTGGGCGCAGCGGTATTTTTAGCCCTGCTGGTCTACCAGCACGTGGTGGTGCGGCCGAACAACCTCTCGAAAATCGGAGCCATGTTCGGGCTGACCAACGGTGTGGCCAGCATTGTCTATGCCATCTTTGTTATTGCTTCGCTGCTGACGGCATAATTTTAGGCGGCGTACTTCTTCCCTTTTTGGGACAGCCCCTTTATCCGCTTCAGGATGCTCTGACGGATGCGGAGTACGGTGGTTAGCACTTTCCCCATCCATACCGTTCCGCGGTGACGGTTCAAATTCAATATGGCCCGTTGAGACGCGGTATAGCCGGCACGGTACAGCCGCTGAACCGCAGGCTCGGATAATTCGGCATACAACTGCTGTACGTAAGGGTTGTCTCCAATCCAGGTGTGGGAACTCTTGCCCACATACATGTTGTAGAAATAGAGTTTCATCAGCACAAACCACGGCTGCACCTCACTGTATGCTTCGGCTGACAGATGGTCTTGCAGATAGTGATTGACCTGTTCGGCAAACCGAATGTGGAAATCAATCGACATGGTGTGGCTGCTGAGCGACCCTGCCCGCCGCACATAGCAGTAGACGCATTGCGGAATGTGAACCACCGCAGGTTGCCGGCAGGCTGCCTGCACGTTGATATAGAGGTCTTCAGCATACTGCAAGGGACGGCTGTAATCCAGTTGGTCAAACAGCGGGCGGCGGTAGAGTTTTCCCCACAGGAAACCGTCCGTGTGTAGTGCCAGCAGGCCTTTCAGAAACTCCAATCCCCGTTCAGGCTGCGTTTGGCGGCTGTGAACCTCCACGCAGTAGTCCGCCGTAACCCGATAGTAATCGCCGCAAACGATATCGGCCTGTGTGCTGATGGCGGTGCGGCAGAGGGTCTCGATGGCCTGGTCCGGCAGGTAATCGTCTCCATCCACAAAGCACACGTACGTACCCGATGCCAACTCCAAAGCCTTTTTACGTGCCGTCATCACCCCACTGTTGGGTTGGTGCACGGCGCGAATACGCGGGTCACGAGCGGCATAACGGTCCAATATTTCGCCCGTTGCGTCGCGGCTGCCGTCGTCTATGACGATAATTTCCAGATTCTTGTAGCTTTGTCGCAGCAAAGAATCGAGGCAGGCGGGCAAGTAGTCGGCAATGTTGTAGGCCGGAACGACGACGCTGACCAGCGGTTGCATATCGGGTATCAGGGAGAAGGTGGCTTCCATGTGAGGAGCTAATTGTGCTGAAATGAGATTATTCCCACAGATTGCGGGCAAACCCGAGCGACTTCACCGAGGTGGCTATGCGTTTCAGGTGGCTGCGCAGGCAGTCCTTGCGTAACTTGCGCATATTGATGGGGTGTGCTGCCGCTTCATACGGTGCTCCGCGTTTGAGCAGATTATTGACAAACGAGGCCGAGGTGATGCCCCACTTGTGCAGGAATTGACGGCTCCCCTTGTTTTTGACCACGCGCCCTGTTGAGCGTGATTCAAAGTGGTAGACGCGGCTTGCGCCCAACCCTTTGAAAATCCGTACGCCCGCCATCCACAGTTTGGCCGAAAAGTCGGGGTCCGAATACATCCCGGGCGACAGTTCCACGCTGTACCCGCCGACCAGGTCCCACAGGTCGCGATGTACCACGTTCGGTGGCCATGTGGCGCCGCACCAGTCGCCGTGCGCAAAGTCGCGGTAGTGTTCCAGCAGTTCCGATTCTCGAAACTCGGCTACCGTTTGCCCGAAGTCGGCCGGAGCAATGACGCTTTTGCAGTAGAACGGGCGGGGTTGCAGCAGAGTGGAGGAGAGGAAGAAACGGTTGTGACCGATGCGCTCGATTTCTTCCCACAATACGGCATCCCATCCCGGCAGCACGTACATGTCGTCGTTCATGTACAGGATGTAGTCTGTCTTCACCAGCGGCCGCAGGCCGTTCAGGGCCCAACAGATGCCGATATTCTGGTCGGAATGCGTATGCTCGATATGGGACTCGCGCACCCACTCCAATGTGCCGTCCGTACCTTCATTTACATGAATGAGAATCTGGTGCGGAAAAGTGGAGTTTTCGCGGATGCTGCGGACGCAGAGTTTAAGGTACTCCAGGTTATTCCACGTGGGAATGAGTATGGTGAATTTGGCGTTTTCCATGCGTGTGTTTTGGGGTCCTTGCTTTCGGGGTGAGGAGAATCTATTTTCTGCGGAACATCCACTTGAGGATAAGAATGAAAATCAGGATGGATGAAGCCCACAACAGAAACTTGGCGTACGAGAGGTCCGAACGGCTGTTGATAAGCAGCACCGAACCGATAAACAGCCCCACCAGAATAATGGCATAGGCCATGCGGAAACCGACGTTGCGAACCGCTTTTTGGAGCATCTCGCTGTTCTCGAAACGGATGTTGTGACGAATCTCGCCCTGTTTGAGTTTGTAGAGGATTTCGCTTACGTCGTTGGGTAGGGTCAGGGCCAGGTTGGCATAGTTCTTCAAAGCCTGATACAGTTCGCCGGCCAAATGGCGCGGGGCGAAACGTTGCAGTATCACATCCTTGGCATAGGGGGTGATGAGCGGGGTAAAGGGTATGTCGGGGTCCAGATTTTCGGCCACTTTCTGAATGGTGGCCAGCGATTTGACCAGCATGAAAATGCCGTTCGGTATCTGGAGCGAATATTTGGTAATGAGGTTGATGCACTGCTGAATCATGCCGGCATAGTCCAGCTTGTCAATCGGCACATGGCTGTACTGCGAGGTCATCTGCTGGAGGCTGAAAATCAGCTCGTCGCGTTGCTTGAAGAAACGCACGTGGCACAGCGTTATTAGGGCATCGGCAATCATCGTGGCGTCGCGGCGCACCATACCGAGTGAAATGTTGGCCAGGAAGGTCATTTCGCGCGGGGTGAGAATGCCCACCATCCCGAAGTCAATGAATCCGATGACATTGTTCGGCAGAATAAACAGATTGCCGGCATGCGGGTCGGCGTGGAAAAAGCCGTGACGCAGAATCATCTTCAACAGCGCATGGGCTCCGTTCAGTGCGATTTGCTGGGTGTCGAGGCCGTTGGCTTTCAGGATAATCGGGTCGTCGGGCGTTATCCCCGTGATACGCTCCATCACCAGCAGACGGCTGGTGGTGTACTCTTCATACACCCGGGGAATATAGACCGTCGGGTCCTCTTCGAACATTTGCCGAAAGCGGATAATGTTGCCCGCTTCGTTGTTGTAATCCAACTCCCGGATGATGCTCTCCCCGAAATCATCCACTACGCCCACCACGTTGATTGCGGCCAGCTCCGGATAGTTCTTGGCCAGCTTCGCAGCCAGGTAGCGCATCAGGTAGAGGTCGAGCTTGATTTTCTGTTCGATTTTCGGACGGCGTATCTTGACAATCACGGGCGACCCGTCCATCAGCGTAGCGCCGTAGACCTGTCCAATCGAGGCCGATGCCATGCAGGTCGGGTCAAAGGTGGCGAAAACCTTGTCAATGGGTGCCCCCAGCTCGTCCTCAATCAGGGTGCGGGCCAGCTGGTCGTCAAAGGGGAGGGCAGTGGACTGGAGTTTCTTGAGCTCGTTGCGGAAACGCTCCGAAACCACATCGGGACGGTCGGCCAGAATCTGTCCGAACTTAATATAAGTCGGCCCGAGGTCTTCGATGGTCAGGCGCAGCCGCTCTTCAGTCGTATAGACAGGTTTGGCGTGGCGTATGCGCCGTTTGCGGATGTGACGGCCTATCCACGTGTGGGCTATCAGCTCGTCGAACCCCTGACGAAACACAATCCCTGCAATCTCCGCCGCACGGCTGATTTTCAGGTAGCCGACGTATAAATTCGTGACTTTCATCGTCCGATTATCTTTTCAAGATTGGCATTCAATTGGTCGATGGCGGTTGTCAGGCGGTCGATTTTCTCTTCCAGACGCTGCGTGTCGCCCGAACCGCCACCCATCGACGAAAGCTGCTCGAAAAAGAGATGCTGGTCCAGCATATCCACCAACTGATTCACCCCGCCGGCCAGCTGCTGAGCCGTTTCGGGCGAAGTGCCCGCGCGCTCTTCGATAATCGAACTCACTTTGTCCACGAATTTCTCGCGGTCGCTAGCCGCTGCTGCGATAGCCGCGCGCAGCAACAGGTTCATGGTGCTGTTCATGATTAACTTTCCGTTAAAAAATCGACCCCTGAAAAGGTATTTCGATAAGAATACCTTAAACTTGTATTCACATTGGCGACCGCAGGAGGCGTTTGTTCCGAATCTGCTGCCGCACGACGCTTTACACTGCAAATATCGGACAAAAGAATGAATTACCGAATACTGATTGTGGACGACGAAGCGGATATTGTGGAATTTATCCGTTACAATCTCAAAAAAGAGGGATACGATGTCTATACGGCTTCGGATGGGCTCGAGGCCTTGAAACGGGCGGCCGAAGTATCGCCTCATCTGGTGCTGCTCGATGTGATGATGCCCAACATGGACGGGATGGAGACCTGTCGGCAGCTGCGCAAGATGCCGCAGACCGAAGATGCCGTGATTGCTTTCCTGACGGCGCGGGCCGAAGATTATTCGCAGGTGGCGGGCTTCGACGCCGGAGCGGATGATTACATCACCAAACCCGTGCGTCCGAATGTGCTGGTGAGCCGTATTCGGGCATTGTTGAAACGGGTGGACAGCGGAGCCGCAGCCGCTTCCGCCACTGAGGCTCCCGATGCCGAACAGGAGAAACGCTCCCTGATTATCGACCGGGAACGATACCTGGTGGTGAAAAACGGCGAGGAGATTGTCCTCCCTCGCAAAATGTTCGAACTGCTCGCCTTGCTCTACTCCAAACCCGGGAAAGTCTTCCTGCGGGACGAAATCTTTACGGCCGTCTGGGGGGATGACGTGGTGGTCGGGGAGCGGACCATCGACGTCCACATCCGAAAACTCCGCGAAAAAATCGGTGCCGACTACATTGTGACGGTCAAAGGGGTGGGGTACAAGTACCGCGATGCGCATGAAGCATAATCCACGAGGAAAGGGGCTGTGTGGCGACAATGCGGCTCCTCGTGCGGTTGTTGATGGAGAGGGGTAGGGCGAAAGGCTCTTTTTGTCCCTATTTTTCGAGCAGGATGTATATTCGGGCTGAAAAATCCGTACCTTAGCGTACATGGACATCTGGAGCATCGTCATCTACGGCCTGCTGGTATTCTACTTCCTGCTGGTGATTGCGACGGTTTTCACCGTCCTTCACGAACGGCGTGACCCGGTGCGGGCACTCTCGTGGATTGCCGTCGTCGTCCTCTTGCCCTTTATCGGACTTGGGCTCTTCGTCTTTTTCGGACAGGACTACCGAAAACAAAAAATCTTCAATCGTAAAGAGATTAAAGACCTCAAACAGTTCGAACTCCTCAGCTACAAACAGTTGCGAGAAATCGACAACTTCTCGAATCCCGAAGTGACCGACAACCGGGAGATTATTACCCTGCTGCTCAACAACAGTAAATCCCTTCTGACCACGAACAATCGTCTGGAGGTGCTCAACGACGGAGAACAGACCTTTACGTCGCTTATCGAGGCGCTTCGTCAGGCCCGGTCGTTTATCCACCTCGAATACTACATCTTTGAAAACGATACCCTCGGAGGTGAAATTGCCGAAATCCTCAAGGAGAAGGCGCGGGCTGGGGTCGAGGTGCGTTTCATCTACGACGACGTGGGGAGCTGGAATCTCAAACGCAGTTTTATCCGTTCGCTGCGCGAAGCCGGTGTGCAGGTACACTGCTTTATGCCGGTCGTCTTCCCCTGGCTAACCAGCAAAATCAACTACCGCAACCACCGTAAAATTGTCGTTATCGACGGAGAGGTGGGGTACACGGGCGGCTTGAACATTGCCGACCGATACCTCCACGGCACCAAATACGGCCCTTGGAGAGATACCCACCTGAAGATTGAAGGGACAGCCGTACACATGCTGCAGCTTACCTTTCTCACAGACTGGTATTTTGCCACAGGTATTCAGCTGCAGGACAAAGAGAAGTACCTCGCCGTGCGGGATAATGTGGTAGGGAATACCGCGGTGCAGATTGCTACCTCAGGCCCTGACTCCGACTGGGCCACCATCATGCAGGCCTATTTCGCGGCCATTACCAAGGCCGTGGACCATATCTACATCTCCACCCCGTACTTTATGCCGGGTGAGTCGCTCCTAACGGCTCTCAAGGTGGCGGCCCTGAGCGGAGTCGATGTTCGCATCATGCTCCCCTCTCGCTCCGACAGCAAAATCGTCTACTGGGCCTCACGCTCCTATATCACCGAGCTGCTCGAAGCCCGTATCAAAGTCTATCTCTACACCGAAGGCTTCAACCACAGCAAAATCATGACCATCGACAGCCACTTCAGCTCGATTGGTACGGCCAATATGGACAATCGCAGCTTTGAGGACAACTTCGAGGTGACGGCACTGATGTATGACCGGGAGGTGACCGACCGTATCGAACTGCGCTTCCTGCATGACCTCGAAGGGTGTGAACGCCTCACACGACGCCGTTGGGCAAATCGTTCGCGGGTGGAACTCTTCAAAGAGTCCGTGGCGCGATTGTTCAGCCCGTTGTTGTAAAGGAAAAATGGAGTATCTTTGTTCTGCGGTTCTACTCCGCGTTAAGAGTGCCTGTGGCGGATGTAACCCTCTCTCACGGGGCTGTTTTACGCTAATTTGATTTCAAATGAAAAAAATCTTCTTTACGCTGATTCTTCTGAGCAGTCTGGCCACGGTACAGGCGCAATCCATTTTTCAATTAGGGCTGAAAGGCGGGCTGCTTATCAACAGTTCGGAACTGAAATACACGTTTAACAATTCGGCTAACTACGACCACAGCAGTACAAAGCCCGGTTTCGAGTTTGGTTTCCAAACCCGTGTCCGTTTGCCTTTGGGCTTTCTGCTTCAACCCGAAATCGTCTACAGCCGTACGACAGGAACCTTCCCCATCGATGCTTCGAACGGAGGCGGCGGAGAGTATGGCGACCAACTCAAAATCCGCTCCAACTGGATTGAAGTGCCGGTGCTGGTCGGGTGGAAATTCTCGATTGTCCGTCTGATGGTGGGACCTTCGTTCCGTTTCCCGATGGACGAAGTGCTCAATGCGGGAACACAGGAGGCTAAGGTGGCACCGAGACTCCAAAATTTTGTACTCGGCTATCAGGCCGGTATCGGGCTTGACCTCGGGCGACTGACCATTGATGCCCGCTATTGCGGTAACTTTACCAATATTACGGATGGCGGGGTGACCTCTGTCTCGATTCCCAATCTCAAGGTCAATGAACAAAAGGTTGCCATTTCACTGGGCTATATGTTGATTAAATAATGCATTGCTAACCGAACCATTTATACGGACTCCGATTCCATGGGTGAAAAAATCATCGACCTCGGCGAACTCATTGACCCGGTAGAGTTCTACGGACCCGCAAACGCCAACTTCAACTCGCTGACGGGGAAGTTCCCCGAGTTGAAAATCGTGGCACGAGGCGGTACGCTGAAACTTTTGGGCTCGGACGAACGGATAGCGCGTTTCGAGGAGCGGTTGGGTGAATTGCTGCGATATTATAAGCGTTACGGACATCTTTCGCCACAGGTGGTGGACCAGATATTCGATACGCCGACTCACCTGCGGACAACCTCGGGAGCCGTAGCAGAGAAAAGCGGCAAGCATCCCCCAAACGGAGAACAAAACGAAGAGGGGAGTGGGGCGGAAGATGTGATTGTGTACGGGAACAACGGGAACATTGTGCGGGCGCGGACCCCGAACCAGCGGAAACTGGTAGAACTCTATGATAAGAACGACCTGCTGTTTGCCGTGGGACCGGCAGGGAGCGGGAAGACCTATACGGCTATTGCGCTGGCTGTGCGGGCATTGAAAAACCGCGAGGTGAAGCGGATTATCCTGACTCGCCCGGCCGTAGAAGCGGGCGAGAAACTGGGATTTCTGCCCGGGGACATGAAAGAGAAACTGGACCCTTATCTGCAACCCCTGTACGATGCCCTGAATGATATGATTCCCCCGAAAAAACTCCAGGACTACATGACGGAAGGAATCGTACAGATTGCACCGTTGGCCTATATGCGCGGACGAACCCTCGACAACGCCTTTGTGATTCTGGACGAGGCGCAGAATACGATTCTCTCTCAAATCAAAATGTTCCTCACGCGCATGGGGCGCAATGCCAAATTTATCGTCACGGGCGACATTACCCAAATCGATCTCCCGAACAAGGGTGATTCCGGCTTGATGCCTGCTGTCGAGATGCTGCGGAAAATCAAGGGAATTGCCGTGGTGGAGTTTGACCGAAAGGATATTGTCCGACACGAGTTGGTGGGACATATTGTTCAGGCCTTTGAAAAGCATTCAATACACTAACAAAACGTAGTTTACATAAAACTCTTACAGCATTATGGCGAAAGCATTGGTAAAGACCGACATGCACTTCGACGGTCAGAAGTCTTTGTACGAAGGCAAAGTACGCGACGTATATAACATCGACGACAAATACCTGGTCATGGTCGTAACGGACCGTATCTCAGCATTTGACGTGGTGTTGCCCAAGGGAATCCCTTTCAAAGGACAGGTCCTGAACCAGATTGCGGCCAAGGCGCTGGATGCGACGACTGATATTTGCCCGAATTGGAAAATTGCTTCGCCCGACCCGATGGTGACCGTGGGGCATAAATGTGAACCCTTTGCCGTCGAAATGATTGTCCGCGGATACCTCACCGGCAGCTCGTGGCGGGACTATAAGGCCGGGGCACGCTCCATCTGCGGTATTCCGCTGCCCGAGGGAATGCGCGAACACCAAAAGTTCGAAAAACCCATTATCACCCCGACCACCAAAGCCGAACTGGGGCTCCACGACGAAAATATCTCGAAAGAGGAGATTATCCGTCAGGGACTGGTATCGGCCGAAGATTATGCCCTGCTTGAAAAGTATGCCATGCAACTCTTCGAACGCGGAACGGAGATTGCGGCCAAACATGGTCTGATTCTGGTGGATACGAAATACGAGTTCGGTAAGAAAGACGGTGAAATCTACCTGATTGACGAAGTACATACCCCGGACAGTTCGCGTTACTTCTATGCCGACGGCTACCAGGAACGCTTTGACAAGGGAGAACAGCAACGCCAACTCTCGAAAGAGTTTGTACGCGAATGGCTTATGGAACACAACTTCCAGGGGCGCAAGGGCGATGTGATGCCGGAACTGACCGATGCCTTTGTGGATAGTGTCAGTGAACGCTATATTGAACTCTACGAGCATATTACGGGCGAGACCTTCGACCGTGGTGCTGCGGCTGACTCTGAGGCGGCTATTCAGGAACGTATTGAAAACAACGTAAAGAATATGCTGGCCCGATTGTAATGGGGTATTTTGGGCAGCTCTTTCTGCTATTTGGACAGAGGAATCTTTGATAAGAAGATTCCTCTGTTTTTGTTTACAAGAGGAGGTTCAAATGACCAGGGGGCGCTCGTTTGCATAACGAGCGCCCCCTGACCGTATTCTGGTTCGGAGAATTATCTCTTTTCCAAAGGTGTATATCGGGCTGCCGGTGCTACGTTTTTGTATGCCGGGCGAATAATCCGTTTGCTGTCGAAGTTCAACTCTTCGATGCGGTGTGCCATCCAGCCCGCAATACGCGACATGGCAAACAACGGAGTGTAAACCTCGCGCGGCAGGCCAATCATGTCGTAGACAAAGCCCGAGTAGAAGTCCACATTGGCACACACCCGTTTGTTTACCGAGTTGCCCTTGAACTCCATAAAACTTTCAATGGCCAGTCGTTCGACCAACTCCAGAAAATCGAACTCCCGTTCGCGCCCTTTTTCCTGTGCCAGCGAGCGTGCCATCTCCTTAAGCAACAGTGCCCGAGGGTCAGAAATGGTATAGACGGCATGACCGATACCATAGATAAGCCCCTTTTTGTCGTACACCTCTTTGCGCAGCATGCGCATCAGGTAGTTTTTAACTTCGGTTTCATCGGTCCAGTCCGAGATAGCCTCGCGCAGGTGGGCAAACATATCCATCACCTGCAGATTGGCTCCCCCGTGTAGGGGACCTTTCAGAGAACCGATGGCCGCAGCTATGGACGAGTAAGAGTCCGTTCCCGAGGAGCTGGTGACGCGGGTCGTAAACGTAGAGTTGTTCCCCCCGCCGTGCTCGGCATGCAGAATCAGACAAAGGTCCAGTACCTTGACATCCAGCGGAGTGTAGCCTTTCGAACCCTTCATCATGTAGATAAAGTTTTCGGCCAGCGAAAAGTCCGGTTTCGGAATACGGATGTGCAGCGACCCGCCATTTTTGTTGTGGTTCATGGTGTGGTAGCCGTAGGCGATAATCGACGGGAATTTGGCTATCAGGTCTACCGATTGACGGATAAGGTTATCCCGCGAGGTGTCATCGGCATTTTCGTCGAATGCATACAGCACTAGCACCGAACGCGCCAGGATATTCATAATGTCATTCCCGTAGAGTTGCAGGATGTTCATTTTGGTAGCGTGGCGCAGAACCATCTGCTCGTTGAGAAGGTTGGTGAACGTTTCGAGCTCTTCGCGGTCAGGCAGGTAGCCCGACAACAGCAGGAAAGCAGTCTCTTCGTACCCGAGGCGGTTTTCAGCCTGTACGCCGTGCACCAGGTCCGAAACCTCTATGCCGCGGTAGAGCAGTTTGCCGGGGATGGCTTTCAGCCCGCCCCCGTCGGGCAGGCGTTCGTAACCGACCACATCCCCGATATTGGTCAGTCCCACCAGCACCCCCGAGTGGTCTTCATTGCGCAGACCGCGTTTCACGCCGTAGCGTTTGAAGAGCTCGTTGTCGATGCGGGAGGTCTCTTTGACCGTCTCGGAGAGTTTGTATATCAGATAATCTTTATTCATGGCAATAGGCGAGAGAATAGGGTTATTTGTTCTGGATTTTGGCAATCAGCAGGTCGGCAAATTCGCGGGTCGAGAGTTTGGTGCCGTTCTCCATGAAACGGACCAAATCATAGGTCGCCTTGCCTTCGCCAAAGGCGCTCTCCATGGCAGCCACTATCGCCGTGCCGGCCTCTTTCCACCCCATGTATTCGAGCATCATCACGGCCGACAGAAGCAGCGAACAGGGGTTTGCCTTGTTTTTGCCGGCGTGGATGGGTGCCGTGCCGTGGGTCGCTTCGAAAATGGCGTGCCCGGTCACGTAGTTAATGTTGGCACCCGGGGCAATCCCAATCCCCCCGACCATGGCGGCCAGCTGGTCGGAGATGTAGTCGCCATTGAGGTTCGGAGTGGCAATCACCGAGAACTCGCGCGGTTTGAGCAGCGTCCACTGCAGAAAAGCGTCCGCAATGGCATCCTTGATGATTACCTTGCCGGCTTGTACGGCAGCCTCCTGAGCCGCGTTGGCAGCCTCTTCGCCTTCGGCTTTTTTGATGCGTTCCCATTCGGCCCAGGTGAAGGTTTGGTCGCCGAATTCGCGTTGTGCCAGTTCGTAACCCCAGTTTTTGAACGACCCTTCGGTGAATTTCATGATGTTCCCTTTGTGAACAAGGGTTACCGAGGGGAGACGGTGGTCGATGGCGTAGCGGATGGCAGCCCGTACAAGACGTTCAGTCCCTTCGCGCGAGATGGGTTTAATGCCAAACGACGAGCTCTCGGGAAAGCGAATCTTCTTCACGCCCATCTCATTAACCAGAAAATCGAGCACTTTTTTTGCTTCGGGGGTTCCGGTCTGCCACTCGATACCGGCGTAGATGTCTTCGGTGTTTTCGCGGAAAATCACCATATCGACATCCTGAGGCCGTTTGAGCGGGGTTACCACACCTCGGAAATAGCGCGTCGGACGCTGACAAACATAGAGGTCGAGCTCCTGCCGCAACGCTACGTTCAGCGAGCGGATACCGCCACCAATCGGCGTGGTCAGCGGCCCCTTGATACCCACGAGGTATTCGCGGAAAGCGGCAAGAGTCTCCTCCGGCAGCCAGTTCCCCGTTTGGTTGAAGGCTTTTTCGCCGGCCAGCACCTCTTTCCATTCGATGCTCCGCTCTCCGCCGTAGCAGGCCGCTACTGCCGCATCCACAATCCGCCGCGTAGCCGGCCATATATCGACACCGATACCGTCCCCCTCGATGTAGGGAATGGTCGGGTGGAAGGGTACGTGCAGTGTTCCGTTCTGAATTGAAATCTTTTCCATCGCTATTTCGTATTTTTACTAATCAGGTTAAGGGCGCTCCCTGCCTTGAACCATTCGATTTGCAGGGCATTGTAGGTGTGGTTGGCTTCGAAGGACTCTTCGCTGCCGTCGGCATGATGCAGCACGACGGTCAGCGGGCTACCCGGTGCAAAACTCTTCAGCCCGCGTATCGAAATTTGGTCATCTTCGCGCACGCGGTTCCAGTCCTCTTTGTGGGCAAAGGTCAGGGCCAACATCCCCTGTTTCTTGAGGTTGGTTTCGTGGATGCGGGCAAACGACTGGGCCAGTACCACTTTCACGTTCAGGAAACGGGGTTCCATGGCGGCATGTTCGCGCGAGGAGCCTTCGCCGTAGTTCTCCTGTGCTACGACGATGCTGCCCAATCCTGCCGCCTTATAGGCTTTGGCCACGGACGACACCTTGTCATACGTCCCTGTCAGCGGGTTCAGCACGTTATTCACCGCCTGGTCTGCCGACAGGAAGGCGTTGGTGGCTCCCATCAGCAGGTTGTCGGAGATGTTTTCGAGGTGTCCGCGGAAACGGAGCCACGGGCCGGCAGCCGAAATGTGGTCGGTCGTGCATTTCCCCTGTGCCTTAATCAGCAGGCGCAGCCCTTCGTAATCTTCGCCGTTCCACGGAGCGAAGGGTTCGAGGCGTTGGAGACGCTGTGAGTCGGGTGCAATGGCCACCGTGACGGTCGAGCCGTCTTCGGCAGGTGCCTGATAACCCGCGTCCTCCACGGCATAGCCCTGTACGGGCAGTTCGTCGCCTGTCGGCGGGTCGAGTTTGACGGCTTCCCCTTTGCCGTTGGTCAGGGTGTCGGTCAGGGGGTTGAAGGTGATGCGTCCCGCAATGGTCAGGGCGGTAGTCAGCTCAGGCGAGGCCACAAAGGCGTGGGTGGCCGGGTTCCCGTCGTTGCGCGCCGCGAAGTTGCGGTTGAAGCTCGTCACTATCGAGTTGGCCCGCTTGGGGTCGTCGGTGTGGCGTTTCCACTGCCCGATACAAGCCCCGCAGGCGTTCGACATCACCACACCGCCAATCGCCTCGAGTGCTTTCAGTACACCGTCCCGTTCGGCCGTGTAACGTACCTGTTCCGACCCCGGCGTAATGATGTATTCGGCCTGTACGTTCAACCCCTTTTCGGCAGCCTGACGCGCTACCGACGCGGCACGCATAAGGTCTTCGTACGAGGAGTTGGT